>ERZ794936.56-NODE-56-length-89437-cov-7.680226_pt1 | contig 89437 bp, 41 predicted proteins | sample MGYA00511083_ERZ794936 | MGnify/ENA primary metagenome ERZ794936 (study PRJEB30137, sample SAMN04331409) | food metagenome | isolation source: Y2 must sample point D1 replicate A | place: Australia: South Australia | collected 2014 ... | reverse complement strand
GTTTTCCAAAAAAATTTTCATTTTTTTTCACTTTTTTGTTTCGTCCTCCTTTTTTTTTTTTTTTTTTTTTTTTTTCCTGTGTTCACCTTTTTTTTTTTTTTTTTCCTTTTTTTTGTTTTTTTTTTTTTTTTTTTTTTTTTTTTTTTTTAAACCTAAGAAAAAAATTGTTCAACTTTCATATTTTTTAAAAAATTAATAAACCTAATGCATTTAAGATCACTGAAGAACCTTCAAAGCAAGAGATATAATCAACTTTCTATTCATCTGCAAGAGCTAAACTTATTGGGCAGCACCTTCAAAAGCTCTAACAGCTTCGTTTAATTCTTGGTTGAAAGCAGTTTCGTCAGCAATCATAGCACTCAACTTGGTTTCTGGTAAAGACAATAACATGTTAGTAACTTCATTGGCCTTTTCTTCAGAACCACCAACAGCAGCTAAAACATGACCGAACCACTTAGAACCTAATTGGTGCTTGAATTGTGGTGGGAATTGAGTCATTCTTTGTTGAATTGGGAAACCTCTCATTGGAATTTGGTTGAAGCCGTTTGGAGGAATTTGACCTGGGTAGACGTTTGGATACATCATTTGTGGTGGCATACCTTGTGGGAAGTTTGGAACACCCATTGGAACACCTGGACCACCAAATCTGTTGAACTTTTGTTCAAATTCTCTGTTCAACATGTTGCTTCTGTCAGCCTTCTTTTGGAATAAACCAACATATAAATCCTTTTGTTCAATGGTAGTACCGTTTAAACCTTCAATGGCAGCAGCAGCTTCTTCCTTCTTAGAGAACAAAACAAAACCGTGACCTAAAGAATCATCACCTCTGGTAGAAATTTTACAGGAAACAATTTCACCGTATGGAGAGAATAATTCTTGTAACTTTTCTTCCTTGAAAGACTTTGGAATGTTCTTAATAAATAAGTTACAATCTTGGAACTTGGCGTTTCTTTCTTGGATGGCTTGGTTGTGAGCCTTTTGTAATTCAGCCTTTCTTTCGTGAGTCTTTTGAGCTCTACCAACGAAAATCTTGAAACCCTTGAATTCAGAGTCATTCAAAGCTTCAACAGCCTTGACAGCATCTTCATGCTTAACGAAGTTACAGAAACCGTAAACAACTGGAGACTTTTCCTTTCTGGAAATTGTGAAAGAAGAAACTTCACCCTTTTCAGAGAATAATTGCTTGATTTCTTCATCAGAACCTTCAGCAGAGACGTTCTTGAAGAAAACGTTGGTATATTCGTTTTTGATGTTTTGTAACTTGGTGTCTCTTTGTTCCTTGGTCATGTGAGCACAAACACTTAAAACGTAACCTGGTTCTAATTCAACACCGTTCATGGCACTGATGACATTTTCAGCAGATTGCTTGTCCTTATATTGAACGAAACCGAAACCTTTAGACTTACCTTCAGAGTCGTATTGAATCTTGGAAGACAAGATTTCACCGAAAGTCTTAAAAATGGCATAGAAACCAGCATCATCGACATCTGGACTCAAGTGCTTAACGTAAACGTTACTGGCACTGTTCTTTAAACCATCTAAGTCCTTGATAGCCCATGTGATTCTACATTGCTTACCGTTGATTTCAGAGAAGTTCAATTGTTCTAAAGCGTTGACAGCAAATTCCTTTTCTGGGTAGTTAACGTAAGCATGACATAAAGATTCCTTGGTGACAGCATCTCTACATAATTTGATAGAAACGACAACACCGAATTGAGAGAATAAATCATATAGGTTAGATTCGTTGACACTCTTGTCCAAATCACTGATGTGTAAGGAATAGGTTTCAGCATTAGCTGGAGTGGTTTCCTTGACACTTAATTGGTTCATCTTTTCAGTAATATCAGCCATGATATAGGTTTGGTTTTTTTTTTTTTTTTTTTTTTTTTTTTTTTTTTTTTTTTTTTGAGTTTACTTTAAACTGGTATTAAATACTTGTTATATAAAGAAAACGAAGACTCAATTAATGTAATTATTTAATAATGATACTGATTAAGTTCTGGGGTTTTTTATAATGTTATTCTTCTTCATAAAAGTATTGATTTAATCAAATTTTAATTATAGTGAATTTTTTGAAATTTTTAAAATTTTAAATATATACATTTTTTTCACTGTTGAAATTAATAATACAAACACACACTAAGTAATAGAAAAAAATTGTCGAATTATCATTGATTTGTGTTGCTTTTCTGTGACGACAATTTTTTTTTTTTACCCTTTCTGGAAACTTCATCAGAAACAAGAAAAACGGGTGTCCCAAAAGAGACATTTGGGGTTTGGTGGTGCTTGTGTTAGCGGGGTTTAGGTGACGGATCAAAATGGGCATTTCTTTCTTTTTTTTTCTTTGAGGAGAAAGGGTGAAATATCAATATGTCCCTTTTTGGCAAGTGGAAAGCATCAGAGAGCGGAGATAAGGAAGGAGCCCCTGTAATGTATACCTTTGATTAATACAAGAGCAAAAAGGGAATTAAAAGGCTACATAGAATGAGAGTATTATAAGGAAGATGATCAAGTTTTTTATGAAACAAACTTTTTGTATATGTTTTTCCCCCACGAGTAAACAGCAATCGAACCACCATGAACACATATGGATATAAACACAATGTAGGTGATTAATGGCCACATCATGTAGATAAGCCTCGTATAATAATTCTTTTCTGCCTCGTCAATATCCGATAATTTATTCATTTCTTCTTTTAAAAATTGAATAGCCATCATACAGCTATAAATCGCACCTACACCAATGGCACCAAAATGGCCGACAAATAAAGATTCCTTAAAGTTTTTAATATCAGGCATCAGTTTGTATAGAAGACAAACAACAGGCAATCTTCTTATACAAAGCACGACCAAACCAAGCAGTATCAATCTCCAAATATTCAATTCAGGAACATATTTCACATTTAAGGCATTATTGAACTCATCAAATGGAATGATCGAACCCAAGTAGATGAAGTAGCAGCAATTCATCAGGTAATCCAAAGAGCTGATAAACTTGAATTCTTGAGTGTGGCCGCTGTACCAACTGGTCCATGCAAATGCAGAACCGGCAAAAAACGAAACCAAAAGGTCATCAATTCCTAATGTTGAAGCACATCCGATCAAAAACAGAATGAAACTTAAGTAAATTGTAATAAGTGCTTCTTGAGTAAACCAATCAGTCTTTTTATCGGTTAAACCTGCTTCCAACTTATCAGTAGACACATTTGAGCTTTCTTCAAATTTTTTGTCTTCCTCGTTTCTAACAACTTTTCCAAACAGCTTGCGTCCAAGATAACCCATTATTATTCCAAATACTGCACCGAATACAATCTTATACAATATCACATCAACAATCCAATTTTTGATCACATGCCTAGCTTTGGCGTTTTCGTTATATTTTGAACTGTTGGAATATTTAATCAGCTCCAAAGACAGGTATATAAAAGGAAATGCCATACCATCATTGACTCCACTTTCAACAGCTATAATATGTCTTAGGTGTTCAGGAACATATTTTAAGGCAAACTGACCAGTCATGATACTAGCTGACAAACAAGGATCTGTTGCTGTAATACATCCTGCAATTAGTAATCCATCTGTAAAGTGCATTGATGGGAAAATCAACTTAATGAATGCTCCTGTGACTATCCATCCATAAGTCATAACCGGTATTATAAGCATACAGATTGTTTTCCAGTGATACTTTAGAAATCTTTCAGGCGTATCTATAGCCGTTGTGAAAATCTGTATACACAAAATCAATCTGCTTATTTCATAAGTTAAGTTATTGATGTTATTGTCAGCTACCCAAGCATACGGGTTAATCCACTTAAGTATATTAGACCCTGTGATTATTCCAAATAAGGTTGAAAAAAAGCTTTCTGTAATAAAAAAATAGTTTTGAAGCCTGTAAGAAACTAGCGAATAAGTCACACAGAATAAACCTAAAAGTAAATATGTAACATGTGCATTAGTATTATCTATTTGATACCAAACCATATTTGGTTATTGTATCTTAATTATTGTTATTAAACACTCAAAATGACTACTTTTCATTAGTAATCTTAGCCATCTGAAAAAAAAATAATAAAAAAATATGTACATAATTTTGAAATCATTTAAGCCACATATTTCTACTTCGGAAAAACTTCAGCCAAAACAAATTCCATGAGTTTAGAAAAAAAATAGTACTATTAAAACGTTTTGTATACATAATACCTATTTGCTAGCACTTCTAGTTAGCTTGTTGTACATAGCCATTAAAGCTTCAAATTTAACAACAGATGGCCAATATGTTGCTACATATTTCCAATAATCTTCTCTAACAGGATTTCCTAAAGTTCCCTTTTGAGCCTTCAATAATCCTTCGATATGATTACCTACAGTGGATAATTCTTTCTTCAAGATATTCAGCTTTTCAGCCTTATCTTTAGCAGAAGAACTGTTTTTCAAATTTCCCAAAGATGGCAATACCTTATTCATTTGTGTTTTTATCTTCTCTTTGTTGTTAGATGAAGTTATGACAGGAGCACCAGTATTTGATTTCAGCTTTTTAGCGCTATTTGAAGAAGAGTCTTTTTGAGAAGCAGGCTTTCTTCTTTTACTACTGGCGTCAGAACTGCCTTCCTTTGAGGTCTTTTTTTGTTCAGCTTGTTCAGAAACTTTTTGATAGTTACCTTCAACTAAGTCTCTTAAATGACCTAATAAAGTATCAATTCTTCTATTCAAGTGAGATGGTTGTGGACTTTTTTTGATCGGCGCAGTTTTTGTTGTTTGTGATGATTCATCAGTTATTGACGATGGTGATGGATCTTTGACATCATCGGTCTCTTTTTTAGTTTCCCTTCTACTTATAGCTCTTCCATCAGTAAACAACTTGTCTTCCAAATCCAAGAAAGGATCATCTCTTATTTGAGACCAGGAGTTATATCCATATTTGTATAACCCAACCAGTAACTTCTCATCATCCTCATTTGTCCAAGGAACAGACCAACTGACTTTTTGATTGCATGGAACAGTGAAGTGGAAAGACAACTCAGGATCATTCAATTCTTTGTTACCATTCATTTGATTCATTGTTTTTCTAAGCAAACTCATATCGTTGTGTCTCTTCAACAAAGTTTCTGCATTAATCGCCTTCAAACAACCAAAGTCAAAGGCAATTGACTTCTTTTCTCTCCTTTTAGCTGTCAACTGTTTGATAGGATTGTTTTTATCATCAACTTCCTCAGCCTTAATTACACCTTTGCTTAACTTTTCGTTAAATTCTAAAGCTCTTTCTTCATATTGCTTCAAAACAGCCTTTCTTTCTTCTTCTTGATCAACAACTTCGGCTTCCGCTTTTCTGATCAAATCATGGTACTTGTCCATATAAGCTCCTGCAGCTTTCTTCATTGGCAATTCAGTATCACTCATCAATTTTTCAATCAATCTTATGTCTAGTGAACCATATTTTTGTTGAGCCTTATACAGAGCTTTTAGATCTTTGTCTTCAATCTTGTTATTCAAGCTCTTACCTCTCTTACCAGATCCTTCATCGTCGCTATTATCATCAAATTCATCTCCAGCATTGAAGTTTCTCATTTTCTCCAAAGTTTGTTTTCTTCTAGCTAATACCCTCATCTGTTCTTCTACAAAAATGTCATCTTTGGCCTTTTCTTCATCTAACTTGATTTGCTTCAAGTCTTCTTCGGGAATGATATCATCCCATTCAAAATTGGTATTAACATCTGTGACTTCAAATTGTTTCAAAAACTCTTCACCACCTAAATGCGACTCACCTACATCTGGAGTTGTAACATGGTCTTCGGCATGAGATAGAACATCATCTAAGTTCAATTCTTCCAACTTCTTTTGATTATCATTAGCTTTAAACATATTATCAGCACCAAACTTCAAAATATTGGCCAACTCACCATTGTTTGGTTGGCCTTTCATTTTTTTCAAGTCAGCTTCTGTTTTTTGATTATTCAAACCTAATGAAATAATGGCGTATTCCAAAACCATTTTCTTTCTAGCTCTTTCTAGAATTTCTTCTTCAACTGTGTCTTTAGAAACAAATCTATAAACCATAACATGATTCTTTTGACCTATTCTATGAGCTCTGGCCATTGCCTGCAGATCTGCTTGTGGGTTCCAATCGGAATCAAAAATAATAACTGTATCAGCAGTCATCAAGTTAATACCCAAACCACCTGCTCTGGTAGACAACAAAAAGACTTCGTCCTTAGAGTCTGGTGCATTGAAATGATCTATAGCAATTCTTCTCTTTTGGGAAGAAACTGTACCATCAAGTCTTTGGAACTTAAAGTTTTTGTACGCTAAATAATCACCAAGAATATCTAACATTCTAACCATTTGTGAAAAGATCAATACCCTATGACCATCTTTTTTCAATTTGGTTAATAACTGATCAAGCAATACCATTTTACCACTACTCATAACCATACCTTTAAGAATGTTTTCTCTTGAGTGCTCTTGATTTTCACCCTTGTTAAACCTAGTTTTCAAAACAGCATTTTCCGCATTCTCAAATAAGTATGGATGATTTGATACTTTTCTAAGTTCATTCATGATATTTAGTAATGAAATATGTCCACCTTGAGTTGAATTTGTTAGAGCTGAATAGTTTTTTGTCAAGATACTCTTGTAGTAATCAGTTTGTATATCAGATAATTCAACTCTTAAAATTCTTTCAGTTTTACCTGGAAGGGACTTTTCAACATCTTTCTTCAATCTTCTCAATATGAAGGGTTGTAATCTCTTGTGTAAATCTTGAATATATTCTTCTTGTTCTTTGTCTTGATTTTCAAAATCAATTTCTTGGTCAATTGTGAATTTTCCAGGCATTAGGAAGTTTATCAATGCGTCTAATTCTTTAATATTATTTTGTAGAGGTGTACCTGTTATCAATAATTTATTAGCAACTTTGAAGCTGAACAAAGATTCATATAAAGAGGACTCATCATTCTTTAGTCTATGGGCTTCATCAACAGCTAGATACTGCCAGTTAATACCACCTAGCACATCTCTGTCTTTCAAAATATATTCATATGTGGTCAATAAAACATTAAACTTTAGATTTTTACCATTGTAAAATTCATGTTCTCTTATGACTTCTCTAGATTTATTACCACCCAAGTATACAACTAAATTAACTTCTGGAGACCATTTTTCAAAGGTTTCTTGCCAAGCATGTAAAGTTGATAAGGGAACAACAACCAAATGAGGACCATATTGTCTTCTTGAGTAAACTAACCAAGATAAAAAGCAAACTGTTTGCACGGTTTTACCCAACCCCATTTCATCTGCCAAAATACCATTTTCATCTTTTGACCACAAAAAGGCCATCCAATTCAGACCAGTAAGTTGGAAATCTCTTAGCTGTAAGTTCAAAACGTTATCTTTACCACCAACATATTTGGGTTGTTCCAAAAGTTTTTCAAACTTAGGTCTACGGTCTTTTTGGAATTTATCAGAGTTTTTTGGGATCACGGAAGATTTGATTCTCAACTGGTACAAAGAAACATCCTTCTTGGCTATTTTAGCTATTAATGATGCATCTTCAAAGGTACATTCATCATATGGTAGTCTTCTCCATTTGATTAAGTATTCAAGCTTACCAGTTTCTTCATTTCTTTGAGAGTTGACAATTCTTTCAACTTGTTTACATTGTTCCCATTCTTCTTTGATTCTTTCATTATTTAAATTCAAAGTTTCCAAGTCTTCAGCAACAGAGTACGGGCTCTTTATCAGATTAAATTGTTCTATCAAAACTTTTTTACAATAGTTATCAACTCTCTTTATACCCTTGGTAGTGGATGTTAGTGGAGGCAAGTTTTCTAAGTCCTCTTCAGTATCCATTGGAAAGGTACCAAAATTGTAACTTTCCCATGTATTGTGTAAGTGTGACTTTCCTTGCCACTTGATCAAAAATTCGTATTTTTCCTTACATTCATGTACAGTTAGTCCATCAACTTCTTGAGGTAAATCATTCAAAGTATACTCAGCTTTCAATCTGTTATCAACAACTATATCTATAATATTTCTAGGGTCTTCCAAAGGCTCTTCGTAATTCTCAAGATCTTCTTCACTCAATAAAAATTGTTGATCAAATTCATCTTCCTCACTATTTTCATCGTTTTCAGAAGATTCAGATTCTGAATAATATTTTGATTTTTTCTTAGTAGTTGATTTTTTTGATTTAAGCTTCAATTTTCTCACGGGTGGTGGATTCGCAGCCTTTGTAGTATTTCTATAATTGGTTTTAGAACCTCTTTTGGTCTTTGGTTGTATTTCCTCGTCTGAATAAACGTCGTTGTTATTGTTTTCAGCATAATTTACTACAGTTCTGCCTCTATTGGAAAATCTCGTTGGTAAAGCCGCATCCAGTGTTTTGCTGTTGGCTGTACCCCGTCCTCTATTTCTATTTGAACGACTTTCAGGCTCATAGTCCTCTTCATAGTCGTCATCATCTTCTTCATAATCATCAGCAATGAAATCGTCATTTTTCGGCTTTTTAGATTTACGTTTGGTGACTACATCACCATCACTATCTGATTCATAGAAGCTGTGAGAAGGTACTGGCTTTCTGGACGATCTTCTAAGACCATAAAGCTCAGGATTTTCTAAAGCAGCGTCTTTTAAGTTGGAACTCATGTTTGGTTCGTTATTATAGTAGAATTTTTTTTTTTTTATAACTAATGCTTAATTGAAATTTAATCAATCGCAAGTCTTTAAAATGAAGTAAAATTTAAGTGTATAAAACGTTGTAACTTTAAAAAATGTTCTTCGTTTGAGAATAAAACTTCAGTGGTCTTGTGCAAATGTTTCAACAAAAAAGCTATTTATTCTGTTCAATTATGAAAAGTTACTTGGTAAAACTTAATTTAAAAGTTATTTGGCTTAAGATGACTTTTTAATAGTCTGAACAAAAAAAAAAAAGAAAAAAGACGTTTGAAGTGCAGATAATAACCTAATATGTGTTAAACAATCAGTTTGCTAACTTTGTATCGTATCCGTGTAATAAAATATTTAATCTCTTTATTGTGATATCAATAAAGTTCAAGATTTTATGTTGTTTTGGTCTGTTTTTATTTGGGTTGTTATTTTAAAAAAAAATTAAATTTCACCTAAGGTTAAATGAAAATGTCAACACATGCGAAGGTTTCTTTTTTTTTTTCGTCTCCTAAGAGTAAACAGCCCAGCGCTATGGGAAAAATTTTCACTGCTATTTTTTCTTAGCCCTAGAAGTAGTTGAATATAGATATAGCGCTACACGATGGTTAAATTCCAGTATTTAATCAATTGCCGACGAAAGAAGGTGGTACTTAGCATAGAGGAAGGAGTGAGTTGGGATGATTGGGGTGAAAATTTTAGTTTGATGAGTGTAATATGAAGAGGGGTTTTGCTGTTTTGAGGGGAAAAACTAGTTAGTATGTGATGCTGTTGGCTGTTGAATATTTTTTGTTCATATATATATAAAAAATAGTTTTATAAGGTTAGTAATTTGAATTTTTAAACACAGTGGGATTGGAATTCAAAGAGTTATTTGACGTTAAAGACAAGAAAAACATTGCTATTTAACAGTATCAGTTGGAGCTGACTCATATATTCATCACTATTTTCACACGTAGTGAAGCGGCATTTTCAACAAATTCAATCAAAGTTATAAATTAATGATTATTTTTAATCCAAAAAAAAAATTTAAGTGCCGCAGCTGAAATTACCATTATGAAGTAATACTTATACTAAATGTCCAAAAGTCTTTTCTGTAGCTTTATTATCCAGACATTCCTTCAAGGCTTAACTTGACAAATGAAGAAATTATTAATTTATCATGGTGATTTAATAATAAGTAGAAATATGTTAAAATAACTATTATTAAGATTTTTATATCCGTTATAGTGTAGGGGTTATCACTTCGCCCTCTCACGGCGACGACCCGGGTTCGATTCCCGGTAACGGAATTTTTTTGCTCTGTATTTTGCAAGATTTTTTTTTTTCGGGTTTAATTAAAACAAAATTATCATACGTCGAATATGCTTTATAGGAAATAAATATATATTAACATTCCTTGCTTAAATGGACCTCTTTTTCAAATTGTTTCTAGTTGATATGGTTCGTCTAAAAGTTTTTCTGCTTCTTTTTCAAGAAAAGTCTGAAAATCATTCTCTAGCTTTATGATACTCTCATGATCATTTGGATATTCAAGCAGCACTGGCTTCGATAATGGTATGTTATCTTCTTCGTAATTAGCCCAAAAAGTCTCATTAAACAAACACCATGGAGCTTTCTTAGCTATATAAATGCTTTCTTTTAATAAAAAATAGTTTGTTTTGATATTTGAGCAAACAAAGCTGTTGATGTAACATTTGACAAAATCAACAGGACTTTGCATATCTTTTCTCAAGCTGTACAAAGTGTCTTCCATCTCCTTTATTTTTTCGGATATAAAATTGTTCTTGTAGCCCATTTCAAAGTTTAATATATGTTTTAGTTTATCAGCATCATCCATTTGATAATCTTTTTTGTTTAAGGATTGGCCAAAAATCACATTATTGCAGCTGTATATATTTTCGTCTTTGAATAAGAGTTCCCTTCTTACACTTTTTAATACTTCTTCAATATTTTCGTTTGCATAAGCATCATCGGCTGTAATAAATCTTTCTTGATGTAAACTCGTATCAGGCAAAGAATGAACAACTTTGTTTCGGTTAATGATCATACGCAATGGTGATTCTTCTACTTCATCTAAAAACAGATTGTTATCTTCTTTGATCGAATGCAGTTGCAGATTAGGTGAATCATTCGAATTAAAAGATATCTCTTCGTAGATATCACTATTGTTTATTCCGGGACTTGAGATATTATACTTATCAACATATTGTTTAGCTTTGTCGTCACAAACATTGTAATTATGATTTGCAAAAACTTTATAACTTTCAGGTACTCCAAATAGTGGTAGTTCGGATATAGGGTTGAATCCATTTGAAAAAGGTTTGTTAGAAACAGCTGTTTTACCTGAAAAAGGCAAATAATTTGTTCCTGATAATTTGCTGTGAGTGTTGTTTTGTAACAAACTTGGAGAATGCAAATTGTATTTTTGCTGTCTTTCCAACATGTTACCTTCAGCACTAAGAGGCACTATTGTCTTCGTGCTGCCATTACCAAAAACAAAATCTTTATTTTCATTTTTTATTTTTGGACTGCAAAGAGTAGTGACTGATTCTGTTGTAGTACTTGGGTTAACCAATATTTCATGTGCACCCTTTATGTCTTTAGAGGGGTGATAAAAAGGTAAAATATTTGTTAACATTAATCAAGTCAATTATTAGTTCTTGGTGACTTGTAATATAAGTTTTAATTCAAAAAAAAGACAAGTTTCTTTTCAATTAGTTAACTATATCAAAATCACAAATATAATCATTTTGCCTTTAAAGTCTGCTTTAGTTCCTAGAAAAGTTTTTCATCTTAAAATATTCAATATATTACTACACAAAAACCAAAAAATCATCTTTGTTTAAACCAAAATAAATAAAACAAAAAAAATAACAACACAGAAGTCATCAAATGCAAACAAATAAAATGTTTAACCCTTTACTTTTCTGTAATGTCATGGATCATTTCTTTGGAAAAGTCAAGAAGGTTTTCGTTATCTAGTTGAATTTTCTCTTGTTTCTCTATTTCAATTTGAATGTACATCTTCAAGTGATCTATGATCCCTTGTTTGACTTCCAACTGATCATCTACAGAAAGATTATGAAATTCACTCATTTCAGCTTAAATAAAAATGGCAATGTATTAATCCAATCGTAATGTTTCCTCAAGGTTTTAATGATATGGTGTTTCTTAAGGATTTGATTATGATAGAATATTTAAATTATACGAAAATAATAACAATAATCTTGCGCTACCATGAAAAAACCCAAACTACATTAATTACATACAAAAATTAATGTCATTTAAAGCAAGGTTGATTATTCATATTGGAAATCATTCCTAAATAGATAAAACTAATATATAATGTCCTTCTGCAATTAAGCTAGTCTTTCAGGTGCACTGGTTTTTTCATTAAACATCTTTTTGACACATACAATACCACCAAGGAAACTGAAACTACCGCAAATTAAGCCGAGTAAAAGACCTAGAGCTAAATATTTCACTATGTTATGGTAAGCATCAATAATGAAACAACCATATACAAAAGTGTATGTAAACATTCCTACAAACAAGGTCATAAATACCTTCCAGGACCATTTCCAATTCTCAAATATTAACAAGGAGTAGGTGATAATAACCCCCATAATAAAGCAATTGTATGCAACAACAATCAATGATACAGATATCAAAACAAATTGATCTTTTGGTATTAGTCCACTAACTAAAATATCACCACCAAATGTATGCTTTATAACCAAAAATACTGATGAAAACGGCAAGGCACTGACCAAAATGCACAAAAATAGCATTTTGCTGAACAAAGGCTGGGCTGGAATCAATCTTTGAATTTTGTTTACTTTTCTAGGTTGCTTTTCTGTGTCTGTGGTTTTTTTTGCTACTACTGAACCAAGTACTGAACTAGGAATGTATAAAACCAGCCATATTGGTATAAAGACAAACAAAGTCTTCAACGGTATGACTGATGGAGAGTGAATATGGGAAGGTAGCTTTATAACATTTGAAATATTAGTTAATAATAACAATGCAAATACAAACAAAGGAACCAAACAACAATTCAGTGTCATATTTCTTTTAAATAACCTACCTTCATACATCAAGTACAACTTCATTGAGGTAAATGATGTTATGAATGGCAGCAAGGAAAACACCAAAATTGAAGCAGTGGCTAGAAGTCCTCTATCTCCCATAGGCAAGATTCCTGAAGCACCCAAAAAACTGATTAATAAGGCAGTTACCATAGTCTGAATACCAGTACCTACTAAAGTACACAATAATGACAACTTATTGGGTTGTCTATAAATGTCTCCCAACAAAAGTTTCCATCCTTGATCCTCATCAAACTCCATATCCAAAGTTTTTTCTATAGCATTTTGCTGTTTATATTTGTTCATGTTCCACATAACAAGTTTGTAAATAGTCAAACTTAAGACTAAGTTTATAGCAAGCAAAATCAAAATGTTATTCCAGTCGTTTGATATAATCATTTTTTGCAAAGCTAAGTACTTATCCCATCTATTTTTGAAAAGAATAGTTTTGTTTTCAACATACTTAATAGAAACGGTATAATCTATATCTGTTTCTTTATCTAAAAGAAGTTCTTTAGGTTGGCCTGTAAATGAACAATAATTTTTTTTAGCTTTATTAGTATCTTTATATTCATTTCTGTGAATACTGTAAGGAGTTATATGAGTAGCAACAATCACATACTCTGTGTTATCTTTAATTCTTTCAGAACCAAGCACATCATATGTGGAGTACTCAATTATAATATCAAAATGATTAAATATCAACGGTTTTTTATAAAAGTCACTTCCTTCGTTTTTGTCGTCATAAATACCTACACCAAAGCTATTCGAATAGTAATCTACTGATTCTTCATCATTTTCGTTATGTTTCAGAGTATAGTGAGAACCTAAAGGAAGATCATCTATAAACCATTGATATTGATAGTTGTCTACAATCAAACCATTAATAAAATCTGCATCCTCAGTAGATATAGAAGACGAGCAAATTTTTTGACAAAACTTATCAACACCAAAGACCGTTTCTTCACTTTGAGTATATGGCAATTCATAGATTCTATCCCCGAGTAATATGGAACCTAAATTTTCTTGAGCCTTCACCACAGAGTTCTGATCTGACTTGCACATGTGAATATGTTTATTAAAAAAATCGTAAATGTTGTGATTGTTTTTTTTTGATGTTTTTGATGTGGTTAAATGATTTACCATTATATGGATATTGTTATCCTCTTTACCATCTGATGTTTGAATAAACTTGTATGTGTTTGGTGTAAAAGCCGACAAATCAAATTGAGATGTTATAAGAAGAAAAGGGACCATAAAGACCCATTGTTTCAGCAGCATATCTTTGGTCACAAGTATATGAATTGTTCCTTCTCTGTTTTGGTTGCTCAATTTAAATATAGCCTATAGAGCAAAAATTCTTCCTAAAATATTAGCACAGTGCACTTAAGAAGAATTTTTTTTTTTTTTTCGCTTCATTTTGTTCAGAAAGCTTGTTTCACGCGTTTAACACGTGCTGTGCCAAAATAAACCTTGTATCTCCGACAATTTTTTTCCAATAGCAAGCTTTTCAAACTTAACAAACCTCCAAAGTCATAACAGCAGAGGTAGTGATTGAAGACCAAATAAAAGGTGATTATCGTACTGTATATTAAATATGAACAATGAAAATGTCTTGCTTATAGATAATGGGGCATATAAAATTAAATATGGAATGGCAGGTGAAACATCAGTACCAAAATCATGTTATAATTCGATCATCAAGTCTAAGACTCCATATGGAGAAATATACTGTATAGGAAACCAAATTGAGAACCCAAAAATACTGCAATCGACTACCAATGCTTATATAAAAAGACCCAAAGAATTTGGAATGTTAACTAGCTGGGAAATTCAATCAGAGATATGGGACTATTGCTTTTATAATCCAGATGAAATGGGGTTTGACCTTAATAACTACATCGAACACAAAAAAGATGGAGATGTTAGATGTCCACACTTGGTGCTTTCAGAAACTATGCTTCATATGCCAGAGCTCTCTAAAAACACAGATGAAGTTGCTTTTGAAGAGTATGCTTTTGATTCATTATACAAAAGTCCTAGTGCTGGATTCATACCGTTCAATCGGAAACACATAAAGAAAACACAATTTCTGCTTGATTCAAATGACAATATTATCAAAAATGACGAAAAAGACTTTCAAAATGATGCTGAAGTGTCATACAACAAGTTCCAACTTGTCATAGATTCTGGATTTGACTGTACTTATGTAATACCAGTTATAAATGGATGTATTTACTACGATGCTGTACGAAAATCTAATTTTGGAGGTAAGTTTTTCACAGGGTTTTTAAAAAATTTAATTAGTTATAGACATATTGATTTGAGCCAAGAAACGTTAGTTGTAAACAAGATCAAAGAACAGTGTATGTATGCAGCCCCAGATTCATTCATAAAACACTTGAATAATGCTAAATACAATGTTGTTAAAGAATTTGTGTTACCATCCGAAGAGGTACGTATAGAAAATAAATCACTAGACGACAGAATAGACAGTAATATGGGGTATTTACTTAAACAAGACGAATTTCTACCCAATGGCAGAGTCAGTTTGAAGCTTAATGACGAACTTTTTACTGTTCCGGAGTCCATTCTGTCACCGGATAAGGTCCAATTTGACTCTAGTTTGAAGATGAGTAGCCATGGTTTAATTGAATTAATTCAGCAATCACTAAATCTGTGTCCAGATATGATTAAACCGCTGCTTGTGTCCAATATCGTGTTAATCGGAGGTAACTTCAACATTCCTAATATGAAAAACAGGATTCTCAAAGAATTACAGCTGAATATGCCTACTGAATGGAAGGTGAGAATTTCGTGTGACGAGAAAAAATCCGATCTATTCACCTATGATAGTATGAACGAGTTTGCCAAAACGGATGAATATCTACAAACAAGAGTTACACGTGAAGAGTATTTCGAGCATGGCCTAGATTGGTCAAATAAAAAACGTTTCGGGTACCAAGCATTTTTATGATACAAATTTTACGTCAATTTAAGGTAAAATGTCGTTACTGAACTCCTCTTATCATATCTGTCTATGTATTCCTCATCGGATATACACGTTTTAATGGTATCGATATTTTGACCATTGAATGGCTACACAGAAACGTCAAAAAAAAAAAAAAATTTAAGGGTAAATGGAGAGAAAAAAAACCTACATGAGCATCTCCTATAAGCGCAATAACGTTTTGTAAATCGTACAGTTATGGCTTTGTAATGACTATGTGATATCGATGATAAATCAATCATAGTTTGATTACGTTAACAATCAGAGTTTGGAAGGTATATAAGGGCATATATAAGAAGGTATATAGAGTTTTTTTTTTGTCTTATTTGTATATTATTTTGGTTATGAAGAAGGTTGAATAGAAACCAGAAAAAATAACCCCCTTATTACAATATAGGATATACTAAAACATGCAAAATATTAGACATCAAGATACTGCCGCTTATTCATTGTTCCACAAACAAATGCTAGCTGATAAAGCTTCTTCTCCTAATCCTGAGAAGTTTATTAGCAGCCATCCAGACTTAAACAAATATTACATCGGTGTTGATGTAGGTTCAGGTTCAGCCAGAGCTTGCTGTATTGATGCCACAGGTAATATTTTGTCTTTATCCGAAAAGGTAATTAACAAAGAAGTTTTAAAAACCAACCATGTCACACAATCTAGTACTGAAATATGGGATGCCATTCGTCACTGTGTTAAATCATGTGTAGGTGAAGCTGATTTACAACCTCATGATATTTACGGAATAGCCTTTGATGCTACTTGTTCTTTAGTTGCAGTTGACATAGATTCAGGAAAACCACTAGGTGTAGGTCCAAACTTTGATAACACAGACCAAAATATAGTTATGTGGCAAGATCATAGAGCTTCCAAAGAGCAAAAATTAATCAATTCTACCGGTCATCGTGTTTTGAAATACGTTGGTGGTGGTATGTCCATTGAAATGGAATTGCCAAAGATGAAGTGGTTGCACAACAACTTGGACAAGGAAACCTTTGCCAAATATGAATTTTATGACTTAGCCGATTACTTAACTTTTAAATCTACTGGTAACAAAACAAGATCTTTATGCTCTACTGTTTGTAAACAAGGTTGTTTAGCTCCTGGTGTTGAAGGTTCTACTAAAGGTTGGGAAGACGATTTCTTCACAGCCATTGGTATGGATGAATTTGTTAAAAATGATTATGTTCAAGTTGGTGGTTCTGCCGAAAACTTCTTAACTGCTGGTGAATACGTCGGACATCTATCTCATGAAGCTGCCCAAGATTTGGGTTTATCTACTGACTGTGTTGTTGGTTCAAGTGTTATTGATGCTTACGCCGGTTTCTTGGGTACTGTTGGTGCCAACATTGATGCTGACATTCCTGCTTTGAAAGAAATTGATAGCAAAGAAACTGGATTTAATAAAGCCGCTGGAAGATTAGCATCTGTTGCAGGAACTTCCACTTGCCATATTTCCATTGAGAAAAAAGATGGAGTCTTTTGTAAAGGTAATTGGGGACCTTACTACGGTGTTTGCTTCAAAGATTTATACATGTTTGAAGGTGGTCAATCTTTTACAGGTGGATTACTAAATCATGTTTTGACAAATCACCCAGCATACACCCAATTGTGTAAAGAGGCTGAAGAAGCTGGTATCAATAAATTTGATTTCTTGAACAGCAGATTGGAAACTTTGAAAGAAAAGAGTGATGAGAAATCAGTTGTTGCCTTAGCAAAGCATCTATTTTTCTATGGTGACTTCTTGGGTAACAGATGTCCTTTAAATGATCCAGATATGACAGCTTCAATTATTGGTCAAACAACTGATGTTTCCTTGGATAACTTAGCAATCACATACCTGGCCAGTTGTGAATTTTTAGCCCAACAAACAAAGCAAATTGTTGATAATTTAAAGAACAGTGGTAATGTCATTGAATGTATTTTCATATCTGGTTCTCAATGTAAGAATGGTTTATTGATGAGATTATTTTCTGATTGTACCCAATTACCAATTATTGTTCCAAGATACATTGATGCCGCTGTTTGCTTCGGTACTGCTTTATTAGGATGTGCTGCCTACAAAAACTACAAAACTTTCCATGGAACAGATGAGAAACCAATCAATAAGGCTCAAACCAGAGTAAAACAAGACACCTTTATTGCCGATAGATCTCCATCTCCATACACTCAACCATCTGCTCTTGGAAAGACTTCTTTGAGACCTACAATCAAAAAGGCTGTTGAAAAAGCCACTGATTATTTCTCTCAAATACCTGCAAAGGTAGAAGGTTCTTCTGACCATTCATCATCTTCCGGTGTTGATTCATTAACTAATGATTCATCCAAGATAAGTTTGGAGGACAAGAATGTTGACCCTAAAATGGTTGCCGGTGATTATTTATGGGAGATCATGACCAACTTAACTGGTACCGGTAAGTCTATCTTACCAAATTCAACAGATCATCCTGATGTACAATTGCTAAACACCAAGTATGACATTTTCTTGGACCAACAAAAATCCCAAACATTGTACAGAAAGAGAGTTGATGATAAATTAGCTGAGTTAAAAGGTTAAAAAACCTTGTTTATATATTCAATTAATCAAATTTCCTAATTAGGAAATACTTTCACCTTAACAAAATTAACAATTCATATATAATTGAGTAAACAACCCGTATAACGTGATATGAGATGTTTTGATTTCCGCATTAGGAAAAAATAGCAACTCAGCAGTAATATAAGCGAAAAAAAAAAAAAAAAAGAATTGTTTATATAATGTATACACAAATTTTAAAATTAATTTAAATTGTATATAAAGTCTTGCTATGGACAGGTTGAAGTATAAGTGCCCCAAAAAAGAAATAACGACATCATTATTACGACCTTATTTTTTTAGACATCTCACAAACTCTTTTGGTTTTTCTGTTTCAGATGATCACTCTTAAACACATTGTTATATTATTAATAACGTTATTGAATCATCAGTTAAATGCAAGAACATTTGATGATTCTCTACTTAGCTCTTTACAAAATACATTTGACGCAGAATCAATATCTTTTAACAAACTTGATCTTTCCGAGTATAAAAATAATCAAATAGAAATTCTTTCAGGCTCTACAGGCAACCAATCAAACAGTAATGTAACATTAATAAAATACCAAGGTGAACAAAACTTTACCACTTATAACAATAAAGGAAATCATTTGATTTACTACAACTACAATGACAACTCTGATTTGACAAATGGATCAATCACCAAATATATCAATCTACTCACAGACCAGGATTCAGCAGATATATCATACATAACCAATTTAAGAGCATTTGATGAAAACTGTTTTGTTATAACAGGTGCCGGCTCTTTAAACGGAAAAGATTTGAGTAAACAAGTATTATTGAATCTAACAGATTTGAGTTACACTGAGTTGTTTGATTCGTCAATAACAAACATAAACGCTGTGCATTTTTTGGGTGACACCGTTTATATAGGTGGAAATTTTACTTATGATGATCACCATGCAGTTATATCATATAACTTTACAAAGAAGGCAATTTCACCTCTTCCCTTTGGTGGATTTGGTGATAGCTCAGTTGTAAACACCATATCAAATTTGAATAATGATACAGTTTTGTTTGCAGGAAAATTTGATACTTTAGATGAATCCAAATATCTTAACAAGACTGTATATTATAAATATCAAAATGTCACAGTAACAAATGAAACCATTACATCTAATCACAGCATAAGTACAAACTCCACAGATCAAGTTCAACAACTTATTCCTTTAAACTTTGCCACATGGAAAGACAATGGTGATTCTACATTTAAAAACCTAGATAGTTTTATGTGTCCAGAAAGTGGTGACAAGTCATCCAATTGGATTGGGGATAATACCGGAGCTAATTTTGAAGTTGATTTTTTAAACAGCATTACTCCATCAAAAATTAGAGTATTTATGACTGATGGGTCTGATAGTGTTAGTCAATTTAGATTGATGCTATTAAATGGTGGTTATTTAAACATGACCTATTATGATCCTTTTGAAACAAAATTAAAATCTTGTGACAACAATTGTCCACTATACAATAACATATCTACTAGTGGTACTTATTATTTAAACGATAATATTACAAGTATATCGTTTGATACCAACTTTCAAGATTTTTACTTTTCTCCCAATGTTCCAATGGATGGCTTACAATTTCAAACCATTGAAGGTATAAGCTTGGTTGGTATTCAGTTAATGCAAAGCGGATTTGCTGTTTATGCTAATAACACCTTTAACAATCCAGGGTGTTCATACATTAATTCACATTCTCAAGCAACGCTTCATGGGTCAGGCTGGACTTCTGAAGTCTCAACTTCATCTGGAAACTCATCATTTATGCAGGCACCAGTAGAGTCAAGCTCTGAGAGGTCTTCTACATCAGTTATATTTTCTCCACAAATAAATGTAATTGGTGAATATAGCTTGGAGCTTTATACGCCTGGATGCTTGAGTGACAATACATGTTCAGCAAGAGGTATTGTTAACGTTACTTTGACTTATGAAAACGAAAATGGTGAAACGCAATCGAAATCGCAATTGATATACCAAGACAACAATGAAGAAAAGTATGATACAATTTATTCTGGTTACTTATACAGCAAACCTTCAGTTGAGGTGCAGTACTACCAACCAATAGTAGTGGGAAACAGTGATTCTTTAGTTATGGTTGCTGATAGATTGGGAGTAACTCCATTTAATATTCCCAACCCTATAAATTACATAGAAAAAAACAAAACAACAAATCACACGACAAACACAACAATAACCAAACACACAAACGTTCAATTACCAATAAATGGATTGTTTGAGTACTCTATTTCAAACTTTACCAATAACAAGCTTAATGACTCTATGGTTGTGGGAAATACAAGCTTAAATTATTATCCACAACAAACCTTTGTAAACAATGGCATAGATGATTTTTCGTTATTTGGAAGCTTTTATAACCATACGCTAATTGTAGCCAGTGGAAACCTTGATGGGATAGTATTATTGACTTTGACTGAAAATAATCAAATAGAAAGTCAAAATAATTTAGCGACTGGTGGTAATTCCACAAATGCATTAACATTAAGTAATGGTATACAGCTCTTGATGGGTAACTTTCAGCTTAATGGTGAAAATTTGAGCACCTTGTATTATGATCAAAGCGATGGTACATTTTCATCATTGGGAAGTCAGCTTCCACAAGATATGTCTGTGAACAACTTCAACACAATCTATGAAAACTATGATTCATATCTATTTTCATTTGACAACAGCGTTTACTTCAATTGGTCATCCACAGAAAGATTTGAAAACTCTAGTGATTTCAATTTAATTTTGAAATCTTCTGGTTTTAACAAGAATGGTGATACCATCTTTTTTGGATCCATATTCAACAGCAAGTATTCGCCATATATAGAAGGTTCATCATATGCTATAAATGAAAACATGAATTTGCAAGCTTTGAGCTTGCCTAATGATAAGTCAAGCTCCAATACCAATGGATTTGAATATGACCAAGGAGTTTACATTAATGATAGCTTCACAGGATATGCTATCAACACAGGAGATGACTATTCCATGATTTTTGTACCTGAAAACAGTACTTATGGCTCTACAAAATTAGCTCCTTTCAGCTTTAAAGATCCTTTAAAGAATTTGTTGTTCAACTCAAACAACGGTTTATTGAGTTTTACTGCTGGTAAACATCTTTACTTTTACAATTTGACTCAAGTTGAGACAATTGCAGATGTTACCATGCCCAGTAATGCAACAAATTACGACGTCAATTCAATGTTGTACTTTGAAAAAGACAACTCCATGTTGTTTTGTGGTGGAATGTATTTTAGCACAGACGGCAATCAATGTAATGGTACTTGTTTATATGGTATTTCAGAAGGCTCTTGGTATCCATTAGAGTTTAAATCTGAAAAGGAAACAATTCAAGGAAATGTAACAAAGTGTTTATTAAAAGACGAAGATTTGTTTTATGTATCAGGAAATTTCACATATGAAAAAAAGAATTATAACTTCCTTTCATTAAACATGACAACTGGAAAAATTGTTCACAAATTTGGATTTGATTTTGAAATAGGAACAGTTTTAGATTTTACTGTTGATAAATCTTTAAATTCTGTTTATGTGAGTACGGAAAAGCATCCTGAAGTAATATATTATCAAAACTATTCAAATGAAAGTAAGTGGTCCAATGTAACTTATACAGAAAACATACAGAGCTATGTGATATTGAATTCTGCATCCAATAAAAGGGATTTGGACAGTAATTTGAATGTATTAGCTGTGGGTGAAAGTGGGAAAGCATCTGTTTATAACAGCGGTAGTTGGCAACCTTATTTCCAACTATCTCAAACTGACTTATCAAAACAAGCTGATAATATTTTTTTTGAAAATAAAGACAACTCAGAAAGCTTAGTTTCAAAAACAGAAACTCCTCTTTCTAACTTACTAGCGAGAATAAAGCATCATCAAAAGAAAACACACGGGGTAATCAAAACAGGATATGTTGTACTATTTGGATTAGCAATGTCTACAGTGACTATAAGTTGCATAGCGTTGGCTTGCTCTTTATTGTTTTATTATACCCATATGAGAAAGCAAAATAAGTTGAATGCATCCAGTTTAAAACTAGACAAAATGTTTGAGGATAATTTAGAGTCTAAAATGATTAGAAACGTTCCTCCAGAAGAATTAATGAAAAGTTTATCTTAGATTTTGCTAATTTATATATATATATATAATGCCAAAAAAACAGGAATAATGTTATTATTTGTACTTATTTAACTCATTTGAAAAAACCACATCATTGTAAAAAGAATTAATCATTGATGATTTGAACTCGCAAATAGTATTTATGACATGTTTGTTTTCGTCCAGCATTGGATCATTCTGTAAAGCCTCTTTCCATTCTCTGAGTGAGAGTAATGTATTGAATGACCATTTTCTATTTTGGTTTTTCAGCTCATAGGCAGAAGAAATTCTGTCTATAAAAAATCCTCTGATGATATTGTTTCCACTGTTTTCAGGAGTTTTATTTAACATAAACTCATATATTCTGATGAAGTCTTCAATGTAATTCCCAGCATGGCAAACTGTTTCAATGATTGGTATGAGATACGTTGAAAATTCATAATTCAGTTCAAATTCATTAAGTGTTGTGTACAAATCACTTATAGTTATTGAATGATCATACATTTTATTATATTGTTGCAATATAAACATGTGTTTGTGGTATTCAGATACTTTTATCATATTTGTATATCTATTAAAAATAACAGAGTCATCAATTTCTTTCATACATTGCTCAATACTCTTGTTAGATTCACGTATATTAGCGTTTCTTTTTAGTAAATTCATCACTGCAAGTTTCTTGTATTTGTTGAATTTTTCAAATTTTTGAGCAGAACTTAAAGACTCGTAGTTTCTTTCTTCTTCTTCAGATTCTAACTTTTTTTGCTGAGCTTTTTTGCTATCTGAATCTGAAGTAAAAGACCACAGTTTGCTGATAGATTTAGATAAGATATTGGTTTGTTTATTTTGCAATGATTCGTTGTAAGAAATATAAGTCTTGTCAAAGTATTTATTCAAAAAGAGCTTTTCAATATTTGTATTAAAATCAGCAATACTTTCTTGTTTAATGTCTCTTATTATGCAATCGACAAAATATGTGTTTCTTATTGTTTTCATTAAGTTTATTATTGTACTATGTTTTTTCACAGAATCATTTGTATAGTTGAATACAAATAGCACCAGGTTTGAAAAGTAAGTGTTGTATCTATCTAATTTTTCAACACATGAGTTTAAAAGAATTTGAAAAATCTCCGATGTATCTTCATTATCTTTGTTTTGTTCAAAAATCTCATCAATGCTTTCTATTTGTATGAGCACCACTAGCTTATTATCTATGGTATTGTATAAAGACTCTATAATTGGTTTTTTGATTTGATGTATGAAGAAATTAATTCCTTCAGAATGTGTGTTGCCTTTGTTGTTTGAATAGTAGCTCAAAATTGCGTTTTCAAGGCTTTCTTTATAAAAAAAATCAATATCTTTGGTTGTTTTTTCTTCAAATGTAGTTATTATGTTGATATCATCGTCATTATTTAATAAAATGAATTCGTTTGTTCTTTGTTTCAATTCCTCTAGAATCAGATCAGGAATTATACTGTTGGCACTGGAAACATGTTTGCTGCTAGACCAGATCGAACTCATGTTTTGTTATTCAAAGTTTTCAAGCAAAAGAACAAAAAAAAAAAAACAGATTGCACAGTACTTTGGTTTGGATTAGCTAGAGATCATGAAATGCTTGTCAATGCGCCTGCAAGTGATACATTTGAGTTACTTGAAGAGGAAACTCTGCAGAAACGGAAAACAACTGGAATAGAAGCATATGTCCGATACTCTTTACAAGTCACGTGATTACCATTTGATTTTAACGTCACTTGGCATAATACAAAACGACTCTGCTCATTGAAAAAAGCAGCTTTCAGCTTATGGCAGGAGCCATCAGATATTCTTTTGATCAGCATCAAAAAGCTTTATCAAGATTAAATCACTATCCGTAATGATACGTATCCTCAAGAGAAAAAAATAAATGACTAAACTATTTATTAAAAACTATAACGTTGTTCAAAATACATTAAATCTGATGAAAAGTCATCTGTGTTTTCTTATCTATGTTGGAATCTTGTGAAAAAAGCAACAACAAACTGATTACGATGATTAAATCACGTTGTAGATCACGATAGTTGACTATAATAAAGAAAATTTCTTTTTTTTTTGCTGATAATAATCGAACACTTCACTTTTAAAACATTGATATTTTCAATATCAAAAGAAACAAAAATAAAAAGAAACTTTATTAACGTCCTTAATCTTTTAAATTTCTTCACTTATTTGTTCATTTATGCGCACAGTAAATTACATTAAAAAAAGAAGTCACATTAATCTTTATAATTCAGCTCTATATATTAAAAAGTGCGCACTTTCATTTATACTCCATTATATATGGGCCAAAAAAAAGGTCTCAACAAAGTTCTTAAGCGCGTTTACTGTGTAGTTGCCACCTAAAAAAGGAAAAAAAAAAAGGCTATCAGTAAACTTTAATGCCGAAAAAAACATGAAAGCAGTCTTTTTTGTTAAGTCCATTAGAAATGCTCTTCGTTGATAAGAGATAATACAGATGATCAAATCTTGATTATTTGAAAAAAAAAAAAAAAATAATCATGAGTTAACAATTATGTCATTTTCTTCAGATGATTATGGTTTTCAATTGAACAAATAAACATATATATATATATATGTGCAGATTCATCTGTTGAATTTAGTTATGTTGTAAGTAGCCTTTCAATAATATTTACTACTTCGTTAGAGAGAAAATTTGACTTTGAAAAACCAAACAAATATATATATAAACCATCATAATAATGTCTTCGCAAACTGCTACAAGACTTTTGGAACCTAAAGATGGATACGCAATTGTTGTTGGATTCTCTGCTTTTTTCTGTATTTCAATGATTTTTGCTTCTTTTTGTTTAAAGAAATACAAAAAAGAAGTGATGACCTCTGAAAACTTCGCTACCGCAGGAAGATCCATCGGAAAGTTTCTTTCCGCGTCTTCAGTTGTTTCTTCATGGACATGGGCATCGACCTTACTAACATCCTCCGCATTGACATACCAAAACGGTATTGGTTCTGCGTACGCATACGCCGCAGGTGCTGCTTTACAGCTGGTTTGTTTTGCTGCATTGGCTGTTGCTGTCAAAATTAGAGCTCCAAATCTACACACATACTTGGAATTGGTCAGAGTTAGATACGGAAAAATCACCCACATTGTATTCATCATTTATGCGCTTATGACTAATATTCTAGTTACTGTTATGTTAGTCACTGGTGTTATAGACTCTATCAACGTCATTTCTGGAGCCAATATCATTGGTGTTGCATTTTTATTACCATTGGGTATTCTGTGCTACACTTTCTATGGTGGTTTGAAGTCTACATTTTTGGGTGACATGTCCCACACAATCATTGTTGTTATTGTTATTCTTATGTTTTTGTTCAAAGCATACTGTATGGGTTCAAAAGATTCAGATACTGGTCTAGGTACACCTACTTTAGTCTATGAAGCTTTGAAGAAGGCTTCATCTATAAATCCAGTAGCTGGAAATAAGAATGGTGAAATGTTAACTTTCCACTCCAAACCATCTTTCATCTTTTTTGTTATTAACATTGCTGGTAACTTTGGTACTGTCTTTTTAGATCAAGGTTACTGGAACAAAGCCATTTCCACTTCTTCTGAAAATGGACAAGTCTTTTATGGATATTACTTGGGTTTTATTTCTTGGATGGTAATTCCTTTGGCCATGGGTACCGGTGCTGGTTTAATCTGTAAGGCTTTGGAATTATCTCCTAAGTTCCCAACATACCCAAATCCAATGTCTTCTGATCAAATCTCTGCTGGGTTTGTTGTTCCATTTATGGCTCAAACATTGCTAGGTAAAAACGGTGCTTATGCTGTTATGATCATGTTGATTTCATGTTTCTCATCTGCCCTATCAGGTGAATTAGTTGCTGTTTCATCTGTTTGTGCTTATGATATCTACAAAGTTTATATTAATCCAAAGGCAACTGGTAAACAATTAATTAATGTCACTCACTTGGCATGTATTGTCTTCTGCTTTTTGTTGATCTGCTTTGGTATCGGTTTACATTATGGTGATGTTGGTATGGGTTGGATTTATGAATTTATGGGTGTTATCATTTCTTCATGTGTTTTGCCTGCTGTTTTAGTTTTATTCTGGAAAGATATGAACATTTACGCTGCTACAATTTCTCCTATCATTTCTACTTTACTGGCTATAATTGGTTGGATGTGCAGTGCAAAAGGTTTATACAAAACCGTTAATGTCAATACTTTGTTTTACGACAATCCAATGTTGATTGGGAACGTCATTTGTTTATTAGGGCCATTGATATTTATACCTATCTTCCAAATTGCATTTGGTAAGCAAAATTTCAATTTCAAATTATTTGAAACTGATATCAAAAGAGATGATGACGACGAAGAAATATTAAAAGCTGAATTGGACATTGTTAAAAGCACTATTAATGAGAATGCCAACGAAGAATCTAATTCTGACCAAGACTTGGAAAAGAAAAATCTACAAGCAATAACTTCTGTTACATCCTATGCCAAAGATATACCAAAGGAAGCTTTGGAGCAAAAAAAACAAGAGAACCTGGCAATGTTGAAAAGATTATCTAAAATAGCCAATTGGGCTTCATTGTTTTTTTGTTTGGCTTTATGTATAGTGTGGCCAATGCCAATGTATGGTATCAAAGGATACATCTGGTCTAAACAATTCTTTACTGGTTGGGTTATTGTGATTATTATATGGATGTTTATTTCGTCTTTCATTGTTGTATTTGGTCCATTGTATGAAGGTAGAAAGAGTATTTGGTTTGTATTAAAGGGTTTATACTGGGATATTACTGGTCAATCTGCTAGACTAAGTCAGTACCAAATGGACCATCCTGAAGAATTATTAGCTGTTCAATCACAAGTTGATAAAAGAATGTATGAAATTAAGGATCCTGTTGATGAGAACATTGATACCATTATGGAATAATTTATGTATATGGTTGATTTTAATGCAGTTATTTATTTGCACGTGTTTAGAGCCTAATTTTCGTTAGTCACGTTGTTTTTTTTTTTCCTGTTTATTTCGTTTCTTTTTTAATGCTTACCAATCCTTAAATTCACGGCATTTCTTCATGTTTTATTTTTTTTAAATTTAAAATTTTTACTTAACAATTGTTGAACATAAATAAAACCAAAAAGTTCCCTTCAGCTTACAGTTGTAATTTATACATGGCTAGTAACATAATTGATAAGTATTATCATTATCAAAACAAAAATTCAACTTTGTTGCTTAAAAACAAGGTTAAAAAAAGTTCAAATGTGGTAAAAAAGAAAACATCTTCATATCAAGAATTTAAAAATGAACAACTTATAAAAGATATAGAACTTAATCTTATACCTTCATTGAAGGTGATAAGTATTGTATCTAAAAAAATGCATAAAGAGGTGGCAGATTTCAATTTAGAAAAAGAAAAGTATGAATCATCCATGAAGAAATACAATGATGCTATTAAAAAGGAATTAGAAAAACAAAGGATTATACAAGAGAAAAAACAAAAAGAAGAAGAACTGAAAAAACAACAAGAAGAAGAAAAAGAAAAAGAATTGATTGCTTCTAAGGAAAAAGAAAGATTGGAAAAACTGAAAGAATCTGCTAAGTTCATGTACTCGTCGGTAAGAGTAATAGAAGAATTCGAAACAAACAAAAAAAGAATTAATGAAATTGAAGAAACAATAAAAACCCCTGTTGAAAATTCAGCAGATTTGAAGCATGTTTATGCTCAAAGAAGACTGATAAATCCAACTTTTGGTCAACTAACCAATAGTAGAAGACAACTTATAGAGCTTACAACAAAAGTGACCGGATATATAAACCAAACAAAAGTACAGCCTCTTGCATACCAGTGGATATTGAACTTTACAGCTAAGGCTTTGTGTAAACAAGCAGAACTGGAGTGTAGAGTAAAACCTGAAATGGCTATTCCATTAGCTGAAATGGCACATTTGCTAAATGTTCAATTTCCTGAGCTTATACCAAACTTTTTAATTCCTAGATTGATTAAAAAGTGTCCGGTAATCATCGGATACATGTCAAATGATAAAAAAGAAATGGGATTCAAAGTAAAAGACCCTCAAAATCCAGAAATGAAGGCTGTTTATCTAGAAAGAATGGACGGGCTTTTAGCTTTTTACAGTATGTTGTGTAAAACTCAAAACACCAACAATATCTCACTGGATCTGATATGGAAGATGATCTCTAGATGGGCTAATAGAAATATTAAATCCTTAGACGGAGATTTGGTATTTGGATCTTTGGTCTCCGTGCTGGAGTGTTGTGGTAATGAATTTGATCAAAGATACGGCAAACAAGCTAACAAATTGATCAATATATTTTTAGTAGGAGACTTCAAGAAGGAGTATTCATCCTTAGTGAATTGGAAAAGACTCATGATTATGGTTGAAGACAAAATGGCTTCGGGAAGATATAAATCTTTCCAAGGACTGCTGAATGATTAGGAATATATAACTTAGTAATATTACGTTTGTTTTGATTAATTTTTCAAAAAAATAAAATTTAAAAAAAATAGTGAACAATTTCACTATGTTAATTGCGTGTTATGACCGACTTCTTATTAGGTAAATAAAGTGAAAAATCAATAGCAGTATTTTTTTCTTTAATTTCAAATATTTGTTTTTTTTTTCAATGTATATCAAGAAGGCTAAAGAGCAACACCAAAAAATCCCCCAATGAAAAGTATACAAAAAAGAGATTGTGATCTGCTGATTGAAGATAAGCCAGTTGAACCACCATACCCAATAAGATTACCTTATCAAGAAGTTAAGGTTGGCTTTGGTAGGGGATCTTCGGATTTAAACTGTCCTACAGCCAACATAGATATACCAAAAGATAATGATGATTTAAACAAGAATTTACCAACTGGAGTTTATTTTGGATTTTGTAAACTAAGACCTAACAGTCATAACTTAGATAGCTGCAAGCAAAAAAGAGTTCAAAATGATAATAGCGAAGTTGAAATCAATAAGGGAATCTATTTGAAGGAGGAATGCAAAATTGATTTGAAACTACCTTGTGTATTGAGCATAGGCTACAACATCACCTATGACGATAATAAAATCAAATCCAGATCTTTGGAGGTTCATGTGTTAGAGAAGTTCGAACACAAGTTTTACGGTGCTGAAATGCAATTAACAATACTTGGTTACATAAGACCAGAAATTAAATATAACTCATTGGATGAGCTTATAGATGGAATAGAAACTGATAAACTAGTTGCTACAGAAGTTCTGACTTGGGATTCATTTAAAGATATATAACTTCTTTTTTTTTTGTTTTTAATGACTATTGGTTTATTACAAATTTCTGAGATTGCCTGTATATTTCATATGCTGATTTTCTGTCTCCTATTGAGGATAACCACTTTATATACAAGGACCAAATAATTTTATTATGCGAAAGACTTGAAGATAATAAAGCCCTTTGGAATATCAGCATTATATAGAACTTATCTTTTGCAGCTTTCTTATTTCGGAGTTTAGAATTCATAGCATGGTTAATGTACCGTATCCATGTTTGAACAAATGAAGAATTTAATGGTATTTTTGAAGAGGTGTAATATTGGTTGCTCTGCTTGAAAACAGTCAATGGAAGCTCAAAACTGTTATAAAGTTTCATCACTTTTTCTTCTATTTTCTTGTAAAGTTTTTTGTACATTTTATCAATCTTGAACTTCACAAACTGGAGCTTTTCTCTAGGCTTCAATAGTCGTGGTATCTTTTTACTGAAGCTTTTAATATCACAAAAAAACTTCATCTGCTTCATATCAGATACTGAAGCAAGTTCTTTAAACCATAGTCTAAAATTGTATGCAAAATCATAAATAGGATTTTTGATTAATCTTCTTAGTTTTCCAAGATATATTTGGGGATTGCTGGTATAGTTTTTTTTCAAAAAAAGTAAGTATAAAGACCAAAAAGGTTGGGAGTAGAAATGCTTACCTATGTAATTTTCTGCTTTTTCAAAGGTATGCAAAATGTGTTTTGTACTTAAATTAAATTCTTCTTGGTTGTTGACAATTATTTTCAAATAGTTCACCCATAGCAGCAAAGACCTATTATTCATTAATTTCATGTAATGCTTATAAATTGTATGAAATTGACCAATTTCATTTTGTTCAAGTTTGAAATTCCCATATTCAATAACGTAGTTTTCAAGATATGGAAAGACTTCAAGCATAGACTCATATGTAGTATTTAGTAAATTTATGACAGATTTTTTTAAATCCTCATCAAATTTATGATCATCGTTTAATTGAAATCTTTTGTTGTGATAATATGTCTTTAAAATGTGATTCAGCAAAATTTCCCAATTGTTTAAAGACAAAACATCCTTTTCCAAATCCGAGGTTAATAATCGAAGTCTTGTATCGTCTTCAAGTAATCCCATGCTTGTAGTTGTGTGGTTTTCAACTGTTATAATGAATATTAATGAAGTTAAAAAGGGAGAAAATTTCAAAAAAAAAAAAAAAAAGCTATGATACTATAGAAAGCATTATTAAGATCTTATATCCGATGGATAATTAAAACATTGAAAAGAAACGCATAATAAATAAATATAATCTTTGAAGGGATATTAGCAGTCTATAATTTGGACTTGACCCAGCCTTCTAATCCACCTTTGACTATAATTTCTTGAAGGTTTTTACTCAAAGAGCCTACTTTATTAGTCAAAACCACTTCACCAACATCATTAGTAACTGAAACTAATGACTTTTCAATATTCCAGTTGATATGATATCCAGTTCTTCTAGTCAAAGCTGTATTGCTTTCATTTGAGTATTTTTTTCTCAATAATTCAATCAAAGAAGGCAATTCAAGAGTCAATAAAGCATTGTTTATGGAATTTCTGAAGAAGATATTAGAGAAAGAACCGGCAACAACCAATGGAACCCCCTTAGCTAAAATAGCAGTAGCAGCTTGTTCTCTTGAAGATCCAGTACCGAAGTTAAACCCAGAAACAATAATGTCACCTGGTTTAACAAGGGTTTGGAATTCAGAATCGTAATTTTCCATACAAACCTCAGCCATCTTTTCTTTAGATACATAATCTTCATATGTGTATTTACCTGGGTAAATACCATCAGTATTAATATTGTCTTGGTCACAGAAGATTAATTCACCTTTTATTTCTTTTGGAAACTCAGGTAGCATTTCAACAGTGGCAGCAGCACTATCACTTGAAGAATTTGCCTTTTGTGGCACTATTTCAATGATACCTTCAGGATCATGATCAATTGAAACATCATTTGGAACTGCCATCTTACCCTTAATGGCAGAAGCAGCAACAACGGCTGGAGATGCTAAGAAGGCTTTGGCGTCTTTGGAACCCATTCTTCCTTTGAAATTTCTGTTGGTGGCAGAAACACCAACTTCACCTGGTTCAAGCAAACCTGTACCTAAACCAATACAAGGACCACAACCACTAGGTAAAGGAGTACAACCAGCATCAATTAAAGTTTTCCAAGTTCCGTTTTGTTCAGCTTGTTTTTGGATGGTCTTAGAAGCAGCAGCAATGTACATTTTTACGCCTTCAGCTATTTTGGTGTTTGGACCATAATCTTTGAATACCTTGGCAGCAGCTTCTAAATCAGACAATCTTGAGTTTGTACATGAAACTAAGTATGCCTTGTCAACCTTCATGTCAGCTAAGTTGCTGACAGGTTGAGATATCTTAACGGAGTTAGGACCAGCTATGTAATGAGTTAACTTGGATAGATCAAGCTTTAAAACCTTTGCATAACTGGCATCAAGATCAGCCTTTAAAGATTCGTTTTCTGATAAAGCTTTGAATAAATCAGATCTCTTGGAGAATGGGTGTTCTTTATCTTCATACTTTTCTTTATACCAGCTTTTTAATGTTTCATCAACAGCAAAAACACCTGAAAGAGCACCCCATTCAGTGGTCATGTTGGCGATTGTTAATCTTGAGTCTATAGGGATTGAAGCCAATGTTTCTTGTGAACCAGTAAATTCTATACAATGATTTAATACTTCATCGTTATTGAAAATACCACAAAGGGAAACAATAATATCCTTACCAGACAGCCCATGGGGAAGCTTTCCAATTAATTCAACTTTTGCAACTGGAGGAATTTGCCACCAAAATTGACCAGTAGCCCAAATACAAGCAGCATCTGTTCTAACTACAGGGGTACCTAAGCAACCAATACCACCATAAGTGTTAGAATGTGAGTCTGAAGCAACGGCCAATGTGTTCGGAAAGGCATATCCGTTTTCTATCATAATTTGATGACCAATACCATCACCGGCTTTATATGTTTTATTTTGTAAGCCATGCTCTTGAGAAAACTTGGCTATGTTAGAGTATTTCTTCAAATTAGATTCAGATTTGTTTTGAACATCATGATCAATGGTCAAAACAACTTGATCTTTATTTTTGATTTCAGTCGCACCTAGTCCCTTAAACTTCAAGGCAACAGGCCAAGAGTTATCATGGGTCATCACATGATATGGAGATACACTCACATAATCACCAGAGTGTAATTCAGAGTTTGCTGGTAAATCAACAGAATATTTTTGAACAATTTTTTCTGTCAAGTTTTGCGCTAAAACCAAGCTTGATAGTGAAAAGTGTCTATGACTTTTGTTAGATATAGATTTTGATTGTAAATGTCTTAACATTTTGTGTTTGGTATTTGTTTTGGAGAGTTTTCTTTCATAATTGATCTTTTCCTCAGAATATAAAATATAATTGAATTGAATCAGAATCAAGAAGTTTATATAGTTGAACAATTTCAGCTAAGGAATCAGACATTAATCGTAACATGAACAAAAAAGCTAATTTAAAAAGTGCCTCTGCTTTAATAAATTAAGAGGCTTAAAATCGCGTCGCAATTTTAAGCGATTTAGTCACCGTGAGCTTGCTTTGTTTTTTTTTTTTGGCCCTATTGCTTATCATGTATATCGGGACGTAAATCCGATTGTAACAGCAACTCTAATAAGACCTAAATTGAATATCGGATTTAATCAACGTAATACAGAAAGTCATCGTTTTATAAGATATTTCATATATAAGCTACTCTTGTTTAATGGACTTGGGCTCTTTATTTACAGATTCTTGCTCACCATTACAAGATAAAACTATAAGGATCCATGAAGTCAACCAAGAACAAGAAACTACGGGCCATGTCCAACAGCTCATGTTATCCCATGAAGAAACCATCACATTGAACAAGTTCCAGCTCCATCTGTCTTGGGTGAAACTATACATAAAGAATATAGCAATGAATGGATTTGATACTAAAAGAAGAATTCTTTGTCTTATTTTGGATATGTTCTTGTCGACGGCCAAAGCCATTGGATAGGCCAATACACCCATTCCAAAGCATAATCCGAAGTTCAATGCTAGGAGCAAAGTCAAAGCTAAACTAAAATGCATAAAGGCTATAGATTGCATCAATATTTTAGTTGTTTTTTTTGGCTTATACACTTTGTAACTTGTGAACACAAAAAATACTTGCAATACCATAATAAACTTACCTTGCTGTTCTATACTCAAATTTCTATTTTTTATCAAAGTTATAAATTGTCTGTATAATAATGAAACAACCAATGATAAAAGATACAGCACAAATGCTTCAATAGTTTGAATATTAATCATCTTTTCATTAGAAGTCAAAAATCCGGTTTGAACTATTGCGTCAATAGACATGGCAGCATATGAAACAGACAACAATATAGCAGCAGGAATGTAGTTAGCAATAGATACAAACAATTTAGGTGATAGAAGTAAGTAAAAGAAAAACGATTGATGAAATTTTTCTAATAAGTTGTTAACAGATCTGGTGACAGCTTCCGGTATTCTCCCAAAGGTTGTTATGTCACTGTTTCCACCATGACCAATAGCCTTTAAAGTCAAAGCTTGAATTCTCCATCCACTAAATGCCTCATGACCTTTTAAAGGTTCCAACCCAGCCAAAGCCATCTTTTGTAATCCAACGGCAATATGCTGCAATCTGTTGGAAAATTCATGAGAAGGTTTGCTAAAACTTTGCATTCCATTGATAGAAACCTTGACTCCTTCGTTTTCTGCTACATGAATAGCAGTATTAATAATGTCCAAGTTAGGTAAACCACCATTCAATCCGATATATTCAACATCCAAATGATCAAAAGAGTCAGAATCCATAGCATAATCTAAAATTATAGCTGTTTCAATGCTGCCACCAGTTAATTTCAAATCTTCATGATAGCTTTCTACCCAAGCTCTTAAATCATAGCCAGGTGTTTCAGGAATGACCAAAATGATATTTTTAGACCAAACTGGCCAATTGGTAAAAAACTTTGTTAAGGCAACAGCAACTGATACACCACCTACGTTATAATTGTTTTCTGAATTGTACCATGGAGCCGCAATCAACATTGCTTCTGTACCATCGCATCGTTGACCATTTAGAATACCGTATAAAACTTCACTTTTTATTCCATTGTTAAAGGCCGAATCATAATCTGTTTGAAATAAATCTGTTTCTAAACCAAAGTCATCTAACCAATTTCTTACAATTCTATTTCTTATATCCAAGTTCCAAATTTTAAGATCCGATATTTCATTTCTAAATCCTCTAACAATATTCCATTCTGTTTCTCTAAATTGAGAATAAGCTTGGTTTGGCATCAAAGCATTTTCACTTATATAAGTATTTCTAAAACTACCATCCATTGGAACAAACCCAAAAATTATACCTATACTAATTACAAGAAGTAATTTAGATATTATAGGCAGTATATTCAACAGCTTCCATATTATTCCAGACTCAACAGCTCTGTTGATGAAAGTTAGTAGTAATGACATTGGTTACTGTAGTTTGGTTTTTGTTTATTTGTGTTGGTGTTAAGCGAATGAAAAAAAAAATTAATAGTAAATATAAGGAACGTGTTTGACGCTTCTTTGGCAATATGCCTTCCACTTGGTAGCGCATTTAAAATCACGTGAGTGGCACGTGAACAGCACGTGAACAATTTATTTAAATTTGACACGTGAGCATCACGTGATGTGACTTGTCCTATACTCTAGACTCAATATGTTACAAGAGTACCCGCCAAAGTGATATGTTCGCAGAGTAATTAAATTGTTTATCGATGTCTATATAAAGACGGAATACTTCAACAAGAAAAAAACAACACTGCAATCTGGACTTTAAACCAAAAGAACAAGAAAATTAAATACAAGAAATAGCTATTATTGACTTTGAAACAAAGATACATAATGAGTAGTTTGGAGAGTATTTTTTCTAGTCTTGTAAACACGACTAGTGTTTTTTCATATAACTGGATCTTTCTGGTGTGTTTCGTTGTTATAATCATTGCTATTATTTTCTATGCTTATTATTTTAACAGATTATTCGCCTTTGTATTTACAAAGCTATTAAATTTTGTTTTATTTAAAAGGTTTCATATTATAATCGATATTGAAGCGTTGCATGTTTCTTTGCTATTCGGAACAGTTCAATTTAAGAACTTAGCTATCATCACAAAAGACTCCACTGTTTCCATAGTGCAAGGAACTTTTCAATGGAAGTTTTGGATGCTTAGATCATGGCTATCGTCCAGTAATTACTATGCTGAACATTTAGATCAAGAAAAACAACACGGTAAAACATTTTTCTCTAAAGACATTTATAAACTTGTAAAAGAATCAAGAAACTTTATTAATATTGAAGGTTTAGAAATCTTCATTTACAATTGCACTAGTGCATATCAAAGAATATTTAATGAAGTTATGACAGAGAGAGATAGAGAAATATTGATGGAAAAATTTCCAGTACTAGCAGAAATATTTTGCAATGAACCAACTGTTAAAACAGAAGAATCAATTAACAAAAAAACTAAACTCTCAAATAATGGCAGCTCTGTTTATAATGTATCCCTGATAGATCAGTTGTTGGATTCGCTTCTTCCATTTGTTATAAATATTAAAAAAGGGTCTCTGGTTATAGGAACGACTGCTACAAAATATCTTTTAGTAACTCATTGGGATATGTCACAAACTCTTTTACATGGTATAAAGTCGGAAAATAGTTTGGATTTATATCAAGTAAGATTAAATACTTCTCATGATAACCTGAACATGATATTAAGTCCCAATCCTTTATACAAAAATACCAAAAATATAGATCTATCAGAATTTTCACATTCAATTTTAAAAAACGGAAGAAATTTAATCAACTTTGCCAAACACAGAGTTTTACAAAAAGTCAATAATATCAGAGATAAGAAGAAGGACTTGAAAAAAGTTATGAAGGAGCAAAGCAGCGAATGGAAAGGCTTGGCCATGTACATAAATATGATAAACTTTGAAGAAAGAGGAGATAATTTACTTGATATTCATGATAAGACCTATCTTGATAATGATGAAGCAAATGTTTTACCATTTGTTGAGGAATATGCAAAGTATTCTACTTTATTGGAATGTTCGCATTTATCACATGTTTACTATTTTGATATTCCTGGATATATTCCAGATACTGTGATTCCTACCGCAACAGATTACCAAGGACCGGAAATAGGTAACAGTGGAAGTGCACCAGAAATGAGACTAGACATCCAATTATCAGAATCTCAAATAATTATTGGACCCTGGGCATACAGAAATATAATGCCAATTATTAATTTGCTATTTCCAAAACATTCTAGAGACAATAAAGTAGCAGAGATTCTGCGTCCAGGAGACAGAAGAAGCTACACAAGATTTCAACTTTTTGTAGACATCCAAGAAAATTGTAATTTTAGAATTCCAACAAGAGAACAAAGTAAAGATGCTGAGTTCATATCAGAAAGTGAATTATTTCAAAAATCAAAAATGAATGCAAACCTTGATTTGCCTTTTTCAACAAAGTTGATACGTCCTTATGGCTGGATTGATTTGGAAGTATCTGAAGGAACTTCTTTTTTCTTTGATTTCAACTACTTTCCTATTGATGGTCAAAACAAAGGCTCATATAGTTTTGATCTTTTGGAACCAAAGATAACCACAAGTGTCAATCATGAAATACTGTATTCGGCAGACTTTCACAGTTTGATTTGGGAATCTCTTTCACCGCTGGCACGTGAGGAAACCATAGTGAATTTTATCAACCAAACCACCAATAATTCAAAGTGTAATTTATTAAGAGAACATATTAACTTAATAACAGATTTGGTTAATGATTTCAGTGTTCCAATTGAAGAAGTCAGTTTGGAAGATCAATACCAAGTTTTTGCCCCTCAGGATTACAACTTTATATGGAGATTTAAAGACGGTTATAACTTGATGATTGCTGTTAATGATGAAAATATCATAAATTCAGCTTCCGAATATGATGAAAACAATACTATATCTTTTGTAGGAGATTCCAGTGAGGCTGAAATTTATCTTCCATTCCAAATGTTACAGCAGACATCTAATAACGTTGATTTTAATTTGAAAACCAGATTTTATGACATTTGTCTAACCACTCCTCCATACAGTACCATCAGTGGTTTTTCGGAAAACAACAGAATTGCCAGAGGTAGAGATTTGGAAGTTTCAGGACATTTTGAGTTTTTCAACGAATTGAATTTCGGCAATATTGATAATTTAGAGTTGATTTTTGATACTGAAGAATTGAATGTTCTTTTTTATGGGTTTGTCATTAAATATTTTACCAACTTTTACGAAAATTTGTTTGGTGAAACTTCAAGATTCAAAACAGCAGATGAATATCAAGAGCAAATATTTCAGAACACTGAACGTATTTCAGATGTTTTATCTTCTCCATTAGACATAGAAACATTTAGCTTAAACGCAGAGAATAAGAAAAACATATCCAATGAAGCGAGCACTAATGGTGATTTCTCTACTGATTCTAATATTGACAAAATTGATAACCAAGATGATCAAAACCCTTTAGTTTTAAACAAAGATGATTTAAAAAGAACTGAAAATGAGTTGGATATATCTGTGAAATTTAATATTAAAACCGCAAATCTGTATTTTCCTGAAAAGCTTTTATCCCTTGGTGATTGTTTAGGGCTACACACTGAGAATATGTCGGTAGATATCAGAGCCTTAGACTACTATTTTGATTTACAAATTGATGCTGAACCAATATACATATGTGAACATCCATCAATTTCTGGGTCAAATTCTGAGCTTTTGCTAAACACAAACTTTTTCAACTCTAATAAATTTGGAACTGAAGAAGGTATTCTAACTCATTTAAATTGTCACAACCACAGGTTAGCTGGTCCAGTACCAATCAATGATTCTTATTTTTCTAAGTGGGATTTCTCTATAGGTAAATTGATGCTAGATAGTAAGCTAAGAACATTAAGTAAGTTGACTAGAACTATTTTGAACTTTGACTTTAGTCTAGATGATTTTGATAACACTTTGATAGTTGATAAAATAGAATCTTATGGTTTAGAATTTGACTTATTTGAAATTGAGGGTGTTGATATTAAATTTCGAGAAGGTGATGTTATAACCAAGATTATAGCTGACGGAATTACCTTTGACTATCAAGAATACGAGAAAAACGGAAATTCTTCTGTTGCTAATGTAATTGTTGATCTTCTGGAAATTGTTTGTGAAAAGGGAGATGACCTTGTATTTAAAATTCAAACGGAAGTTAATATGGAAAAGACCTTCAGATACTCTGATTATAAAAAAAGAAAACAAAAGCAAAAACAATTGTTAATCAAGAATGATGCTCCATTTCACAGAATCTGGTTTTTGCTTCCTATGGAATTTAGAAACTACTACATTTATCAAAATTCTTTAGGTTTTATAAAAACAGGACAATCAATTCCAAATTTACCAACTCCTATTACCAATGAAACCGGTGATTCCATTATTGAAGATTACATTAATTTTGCAGCTTCAAGCCATTTTTCGTTGGAAGAAAGAAAACAACTTTTAAGAAAGAAGATATTAACCACTGAAACATTAGATTTATATCCACTTGATAATTCTGAGCAAAATGATAGTATCTCTGATGGTAAAAATAAAAGAACTATGAGTTTGATGTTTGATAATGTTAAAACGTATTTAGATATTGCACATTTAGATGTTTTTAATATTTTGATGGAAGAGTTGGCTAAAAATGATTGTGAAGGAATATTGGATTCTATCTACGTTGATATTGTTAAAAATTTGTATTTAAAAGAAAAAATTGAAGCTTCAGATAATGAATTCGATGTTGTTGTTGAAAGTTCCACTCTAAAGGTTGTAAATACGGCTTACTCTAAAGAAAAATATGTTATATTGAATACTTCTCCTATCAGTACTAACATGGAACTATTGAAAAGATTTGAATTAAAAAACAACTCTATAGCAAGCAGCGTCACCAAAAAATTCAAGTTGTCTACAAAAAAAATGAGTTTAAGCTTGCATGATGAAACTAACCATAATGTTGCCATGAACAATAATATAAAGTTTGTATTAGAGTCTTTGGATTATGACTTAAAAAATGATGGTCAAAATGATGTCAAGAATTTTCATTTTGGTACATTCAACAACCTTTTGAATTTGAAGGAATTGGAAATTTTCTTTGAAATGTTTACCTTCAATATTAATGCTTTATACAGTGAGATTAATTCTTTTGTAAGCAATATTAAAAACATTCAAAATACCGAAAGAGAGTTGGTTTTGCAATTATTATCTGCTGGTAATCAATACGAAATAAACTATGATCCACCGGCTATAAGCAAATTATCACCAATTGTACGTTTGTCTAAGACACATGTAAGAGAGAACAGATCTTGGAGAATTTGTGCCAGATTAAAACATATTTACAGAAATGTACCTGAAGGTTGGGAATCAAGTTTTATGAATCGAATAGAAAAAAATGAGTTTACACCACAATTTCTAGCTAGAGAGCAATTCTTTGATTGCTTTAAAAAATGGATCAATATTGAAAAACAAGTGACTGATAGTACTTATTTGTACAGAAGGATATTTTTGAATGAAAATAATGTTCATGAAGTTAAATCTAAATTTAATGAGACTTTTGAACTATTTTTCAAATCGGTTGTATTAAGAATTTCTTCTCAACAAGATAAAGTTTCTGATAGTGTCATCTTTAAAAAATTAAAATTCAGTGTCGGAAATGATGCTGATAATGCAGGAAAACTAAAGATCAATTCAGATTTTAATTTCGTTGGTGGAAGAATAGGATTAGGTACATTACTACTGTTGAAGTTGAAGAAAAAGTTGATGGCAAAATTGAATAAAAACAAACTTGTAGTTGATACAGATGATTCTTTGACCCCCGATGCCAAGTCTGTTGTTTCTGTAGGAGCCAGTTTAACATCACAGGTTAATGAATTTATGAAGTTTATTTTGGCCATCACCATTAAAAAGGTCAAATTGGACTTTGATTTGGATAATCAAATTTTGGAAATTATTAATCATGATACAAAACTAGATGTAGACTTGAATGGATTAGAAGACTTTTCAGTCAATGTTGGTTCGGGATTAAGTAATTTGGCATTTAAGAGAAATCAATTGTTTTTACTTAAAAGTTCGATTTCTGACTTGAGTACAGTCATTAATAGAGGCTTTAATAAAACATCTGATAAAAATGAGCTTCATATCAGCACTGAAATCAATACCTTGAATTTTATAAATCCTGAAGATATGGTCAAGACAGTGTTTATTCTTGAAAACATCTATAGAACTTTTGAAAAGTATAAAGATAGTGTTAATGACCTGTTCAAAGATGATGAAAATGAAGATAAAAGTCAGTCTACTACAGACTTTACAGATGTAATTCACTATAAAGGTTTGATTAAAAACTTGAAAACCAGCTTTAAAGTTCTGCATCCATTAATTATTGAAACTAAAACTTCAGGTTTAAGTTTTTCAGTTGTCAATACTGAAGAAAAAATAAACATGCTGTTTGCTGTAGAATCGTTCACTGTTGATGTTTCTTCAATAAATACATTTTATCACTATTTATTAGTTACACAAAAGAAGCTACATATTGTGACATGCATTCACAACGCTTTCAATAATAAAGACTTGGTTTGTGATTTAGATTTTAGCTTAAGTAAATGTAAGTTTTTGGTTTCTGATTTGAGATCCATTGGTGAAAAATTGGTACACGACTTATTAAAGGTAACTGATCAAATTAATTTTATCAAAGATAAAATAGATTCATATGGCTTTAATGGTAATACTAATGAAACTGAAAAGGTTAATTCCCATACATTGTTCAATATTGGTTTAACGGTTGATTATATTGGATTGTTGTTTGATTTTTCTGCTCAGCAGCTTATTTGTGAAATGACCAAAAACGTTTTTGGTATTAAAAATTATCATTATATTGATGCTGTGTTGGAGATGACAAAAAATTCTCTTTGGTATTATGCCATAGACTCTTTGTCTGCTTCGATAAATGACAAAATCTTGGATCAATCGCAGTCTAAGATATTTGATACCTCATTTTCTGGATTTGTTTCAGAAACAGATGATACGAAAAAGCTAGATTTTAATTTGGAAAGTGAATTCTTCAACGTAATGTTTACACCTTACTCACTTATTAGATTAATATGGTTTGTTAATCAATTTGAAAATATTAAACAAATGGCAGAAAGAGATGGATTCTGTAAATCAAGTGATGTAAACATGAAGTCAGAAGAAGATCGACTTTCCAATGCGGCAACTTTCTTAGAGAAGTTTAACAACATTAAGTTTGTTTCAAAAAATGTTTCTCTAGGATGGATATACTCTAATGAAAGCGGTAATGAAAATAATTGGAACGAGAATGGTTTGGTATTTGGATATCAATCTTTAAGCTTAAATCATTATTCCAAAAAAGGTGAAATTGCTTTGAATGGCTTATTCTTTGGTGTAACGCCTTTTGGAAAATCTTACAATTTCTATAAAGTCATGAGATCAATGAATTTCATTAATTACGTTAAGCTAACAATTTTGAAGATTGGTTATACATCCAGTACTTTAAGTGTTAACAATTTTAGAAATTTAACAATTGATGTTTTTGGTGACGATATCGAAATCTTCTTTGGTGAAAATATTGCACTAGTTGCTGAGCATGTTTTAGAATCAGTTTATGAATTTAAAAAAATGGAAAATAGATATATCAATAAGAAACCTGTTGTGAAAAGAAGTGGTAGTGTTGATCATGTTTCCGATAATATTAAATTGTTTGAATCTTTAGGATTTTACGAGATCAAATGTAGTGCTTTATTCACTGGTGGGTATTGTAACATATTATCACATAAAGATTTCTTAGATTCAAGAGAGCCTACTATTTCTCTACACTCTCCAAGAGTGACTGTTGATGCAGCTTATGAGTTCAAATATCACGAACAGTTTAAACATATTATTGTGTTAACAACGAAAATTGAAGACTCTGAAAACATTTTGTATCCAACTTCTGTCCCTATATTCCAAAGAATTGCCAAAGATGTTCATCATATAGATATCTTTTTAAAAAATATGGAAGACTATAAAAACAGTCTTGATGTTATAAAAACTCCTTTGTTTGATAATGATACCTCAACAGAAAGTAACATCAATATTAAGAGTATTTTGGAAAACATTGATATTCATTGCAAAGTACACTGTGGGTCTCAAGAAATTTCTTTGACATGTGAACCTATGGCAAAAGTGCAAGCTGTATTGGGTGTTAAAAAGATGACTTTTGCAGCAGATAACTCAGAACTTGATGGTGCTAGATGTGTTTCATTGTTCTTTGAATCAGAAAAACTTTTGACTAAATTCCATCATATTTTTTCAAATAGTGTTAGTACATACTTTCAACTATCTAAGTTCAGCTTGCATGGATTTTTATCTGCTGAATATGAGATAAAAGAAGAAAACTTTGTGATAACAACAGCAAATTCTTTGGATGCTCATGTTGATATTACTCAAATTCAAAACTTAGATTTATTTTTTGATATTTGGAGTAGTAAGTCTAACTTAACTAAATTTGATGAACCAGGAACTAGTGATATTGCAAAACCTGAATCAGCAATGTATAATATCAGAGATGATGTGTCGACTGATTTAAAAACCTCGTCTTTAGTGAACATTTTTGAAAAATACTATACCGAATCTACCTTTGCCATATATTCTATGTTTATCTTGGAAGATGTCAAATGTATTATAGACTTTGGGCCTGCATTAGGTTTAGTTACCTTGACCGGGAATAAGCTATGGTTTGAATTTACTCAATATAGAAACTGGTCCAAAGAAATGGCTTTAAACTTAAACAAAATTAGCTTATCTTCAAAAGGAAGACTTCAAGGTTTGATAGAATTGAAAGGATTTAGTGTGGAAACATGCTTACACTTCCAGGATTTGAAGGACTTCAACGTGTTCAACTATAATCTCTTGGATTCTATGCCTGACATTAAAGTATACTTACAAATGCAATCATTGAAGTCATCTTTGTCATTTGACTATCATGCTTTCTTATTAACGGAATTTTCAGACTGGAGTTTAAAAATTTTGAATGAAAATGAAAATGATGTTCCGTCCCTCAAGACTTTTATTGAGCTAAATAAAATTGAATTATATGCAACTGCTCTTGTAACTGCTAACTTGTTAAACATTTACAGTAGCTTTGAAAAGATCAAATCTGAAAATTTAAGATCTTACTATGATATTTTACATGAATCTAACACTGTAAGCAATGTTAACCCTAAGCTGAGATCTTCTGTTCAAACCTACTTGGAAAACATCAAAAAAACTTTACATGTGAAAGTTGGAAGTATGTACATTCAAATTTCTCCGCACAGTTTGATTTATCCACAAGTTTTGATTATAGAAAATAAGAATACTGTGTTGAACTTTGTTACATATGGTGTTAACAAGATCTTCAATGAAGTGGAGGTATCCACTGAAGAGTTAATTGGTAGAGTTACTAAAGCTGCAACAATTGACATGAAAGAAGATGAATTGATTGATATTCCAATTAAGGTTTATCAAGAAATGGCCAAACAAAGTAAAGGTGGTACTATTCTAAGTTTCCCAGCAATCCTAACAAAGATGTCAACCTGGAATGCAAAAGATTCAAATACTATAGAATATATCTACAATTCCGTTTTTGGGGGTTTAGTAAGTATTAAGTGGAATTTAGGTCCTGTAAGTTTCATAAGAGAAATTTGGTCAATACATGCAGTTGCTTTGAAGCAGGTCAATGAGGCAAGAATTGAATTCAGCATGGAAGAACAAAAGGAGGTGAACGCAAAGAAATCTTTCTTTGAAGAAGAAAATATTGACCAAAGAATCAAAAAAATTAAATTAAACGATAGATACGAATTCAAGCCATTGGTTGTTCCTATTATTGATGTACCTAATTTAAAGGATTTGGGAAATGCCACACCACCTTTGAAATGGTTTGGTATAAACAAGGAAAAATTCCCTGGGGTTATTTATGAAGCATTAAACCAACCATTAGGAGCTTTATTCAAAGAAGTTGAACAAGAGTATGGAAAGAGATTGGAAAAGTTGTAATGAAGTTAGAGAAAAACACAGTGGAATTAATAAAACAATAAATTTTACATAGGATATGTATATGAGATTTTAATTTAAGAAAAGAAATCAAAGTTTTCAATAGTTGTGCTCTTAGTCATGTTTTCATTTTTGTAGATTCCCACTAGTCTTTCGGCCAATTCAAACATGTTATTTCTCAATGAAATTACTATAAACTGAGCGTCTTTTGTTCTGTCCTTGATATAATTAGCAACAATGGACACATTCTTGAAATCCAAAGCAGCATCTATTTCATCCATAATGTAAATTGGAGTAGGTTTGTAGTTGTGTAAAGCAAACACTAAAGCCAAAGACGATAATGTCTTTTCACCACCAGACAAGTTTGAGATGTTTCTCCATGACTTCTTAGGAGGCATGACACTGAACAAGATACCTTCAGAAAATGGATCAATAGAGTCAACAAGTTCTAATTCAGCATTACCACCCATTGTAATCATTTGATACATTTCTTTTAAAGACTGTGAAATTATATTAAATCCCTTCATAAATTCATCGTATCTGTTTTTCTTTAATACCTCGCATCTGTTCTTAACTGAATCTCTATTGTTGATAGCTTCAGTTAATTCATCCTTCTTTTGTTTAAAGCTCTTGTAGTTTGTCACATAGTCGTCCAACGCGGTCAAGTTAACAGTACAGCTATCCAAAAACTCTTGTAAAACAGCAATTTCTGAAAGGTAGTCGCTAACACTGGATTCAGACAAGCTATAGCTTTCAATTTTTAAAAACTCAATATGCGATAGCGGCACTTGTTTTGTTAGAGGTTTTGTAGATTCTTTTTCAACATCCATAACGTTTTCATCCTGTGGTTCTTCTTTTGCCACAATATCCATTGGAATTTTTTCGTTTGTCGTTTCAGCAGAGGCTTCTTCAACATCCATTTTATTAGAATCTTCATTTTCTTCTTGTAAAGCAGAGTAACTTTCGTCAACTTTGATTTCTTTGGTGGGCAAGCACGAAAGAACCTCCAATGCTTCATAAACATCTCTAATCTTAAGAGCTTGTAGCTCAGTTCTGGTAAGATTGGATTTTTTGTCTAATTGTGACTTTTCAGCATCAAAAGTCTTTACTTGGTGTTCAATTTCTGACATTTTGTTGCTTATAGCTTTACGTTTTTTCTCAAAATTGACTAATTGATTTTCAATTTCTGCATTTTCTTCTTTAATTACTGAAACCTTTAGTGTTAAGGCTTCTTTTTCAATGTTAATTTCATTAATCTGTTCATCAGAAGTAGCAACTTCATCTTCATATTCGCTTAAAACTTTTCCAGAGTTAATTAGTTTTTCACGTAATGTTTCAATGGTTTTTGCAAATTTTTCTTTATCACTATTTTTCTTTTTGATCAACAGTTTGTTTTTCTTTAGTCTTGTATTCAACGTATGTAGCTGCTTTTCATTACTAGTGATCAAATCCTTTTGTTTGTCTAGCTCAAACCCTCCTAATTCTTTAATTTGCAACTGTAGCTCTTCAATTTCTTTGGTTTTTGGAAGAATTACAAACTTTAATTTTTCGATTTCTCTTTTCTTTTCATCAATAATGGTTTGCAAATTTAAAATTTCTGCTTCAGCATTCACTTTAGCATCATTGATTTGAATTTTCGCAACTTCAAGCTGTTTTATAGTATTCTTTAATTCTTCTCTAAAATTGTCCAAATCGAATTCAATAGATAAAAGTTCAGTTTCCAAATCAGGAATTTGGCTAGACAGAATGTCAATCTCTTCCTGTAAAGAGTTAACTTCTCTGGTTATTCTTTCATAATCAGAATAAGAAGTTTTGTATGAATCTTCCAAAGTTTTCAATTCTTCTTGTGTCATAAAGAAATGTTGTAAAGACTGTTCATTACTGTTACTTGTGTTGATTAGCTTCATTAAACCTTTGAATTTTTGCTTACCACCACCAGACATAGTTCCGGAAACGTCAATAAGCTTACCATCAAGAGTAACAACTCGCAATCTTCTGTGACCACCATATGCAATTTTATTTGCTTCATTTAAGCTCTTAGCAACTATAGTATCTCTCAATATACTGTAAAATGCCGGTAAAAACCGCGGTTTACTAGCTTTAATCAAATCAAACAATCTGTGAGAACCACTTGGAAGGGTGTTTTCAAAATTCTGCCTCATTGCATTCTCAAAATTAGATAACTTTTCTAATAAAATAAATCTTGAGTATCCCAATTTGTTTGATCTTAAATATTCAATACACTTTTGTGCACAGTCAACAGTCTCTACTACAATATCATTAAGTCTTGGTGCTGCTGTTGAAATGGCAACATCATATTTAGAATCTATAACACCCAAATCCCCAAGTCTTCCGTAAAACCCAGATATTCTGCCTTGTTCCTGTAATTTTGATAAAGCCTTAATGATTTTATTACTTGTATCTGTGTTGCTCATACTACTTTTAGCTTCCAAGTACTTTTGTTTGTTTTTATTGTATTCCTCATCAAGTAAAAGCTGTTCCTTTTTTGTTCTTACAAAGTCTGCTTTTAACTTTTCTTTGGAATCATTCTTTTCTTTTAACTTAAACTTCAAAGAATTCATAGCCTCAATATTCAAATTTACTTTCTTTTCCAGTTCTTTTTCTTTGTTTTCCAAAAAGGAACTTTTTTCAAATGATTTGTTACTTCTTTGCTGCAATAACTGAATTTCCTGGCTTTTTAAAGTAATATCTGTTTCTAAAGAGTTTATATTCTGCTGGCTTGGGCCAAGTTCTTGTTCGATTTCAGCAATGCTTTTTTCCAAATCAAAACTTTTATTTTTTAAAGCTTCTTTTTTGTGTTGATAATCTTCTTGTAGAACATTTGTTTCAATAGTTAAAGCGTGTGTATCCTCTGTATCTTTTACAATAAACTCTTCAAGCTTGATCAATTCCGCAGCTGTCTTACTCACGTTGTCCTCAGTTTTAACTAATAATTCTTGATCTTTTTGCTGTGTTTTTTCATGATTTTTTATCTTTTCTTCAGCTGCAATTTTCTTTTGAGACAACACCTCCAGTTTTTGATCTAATTTAGAAACTTTGTTTTCAAATTCCTTCAGCTTCGTTACGTTAGCTTGAAAATCAATTTCAAAGTTTTTTGAGTCATTTTTTATGTTCTTCAGTTCTTCTTTCAGTTCTGATTTTTCCTGTTCCAAAATTCCAGTTTTTGTAGTAATTTCCTTCATTTGGAATTCTATTTCTTTTAATTCTAAGTTTATCTTTTTAGCGTTCAGTATTACTGCTTGTCTTTCTTTGGTTATATATTCCAAACTCTTATCTTTACCAGGTTCTAGAGACTTTAAATCATTTTCTACAATTTTCAATCTATTATCTTTTTCTATGCAAACTTCATTGAGAGTTTCCAATTGAACTAAGCAAGCTTCAATTTCAGGTTTATAAGCTGAAGTACCAATGATGTCCTCCAAATATTCAAGAATACCATCATCTCCTTCTTTTTCTGCTTTGGGTTTCATTTGAGCAATACTTTCAACTTCACCCTGAAGAATTAAAAATCTTTTATGATCAAGATCTATACCCTCTGTTTTAAGCAGTTCAGTTACTTGAGTGTATGAACTTTCTTTGCCATTTACGTAGTATTTAGAAGAATTGTTCTTAAAAGCTTTTCTGGTGACTATAAGTTCATCATTAGTTTCATCATCTTTTTGAAATCCGTCTCTGTAATTATACTTAAAATGAACATCAACACTACAATATTCCAAGTTAGGGTAGTTTTCTGATTTATGAATTAATTCACTGAGTCTTCCTTGTCTCAATTTGCTGGCTCTAAACCCAAATACAAATAACATTGAATCAATGACATTGGATTTACCAGATCCGTTAGGCCCAACAACAGCAGTGAAGTTTTCATTAAATGGGCCTACTATTTGTTTGTTGGCATATGACTTAAAGTTTGTTAATGTTAGCTGGTTGATATACAATCTTCTTCCTCCTGTCTTTATATTCTGATTTTCTCTTTCCATAGCATGTTGCAGCTGGTGAAGAGTGTTGTTTTGTTTTTTTGGTGATAATTGAACCAAAGACAGTTTTCTGTTATTTGAAACAGGACTCTTTCTAGCTGGTGACAATCTTCTATAAGGAGAAACCTCCTGAGTCTTTATTTGGCTGGATTCATACAAAGACCTACCTCTTGATGAATCGCTACTATCAACAGTTGATTTATTACTTAAAATCTGCTTATTGTTGTTTATGTTAAAAAACTGACTGCTTTGTTTTTGAGGTGATCTTAAAATCGTTTCTGCTGATATCTCATTGTGACTCAAAGGCTTAATACGTGGGGGTGTTGTAGGTTGTATCTTCCGTTTTTTGCTATTAGAAGACAAATTCTTCTTTGTAGGTGTTTGGTTTGAAGTCATTATGGTTTGTTCAGGAATACTCTCTCTTATTAATCATATGAAATGTTATACTGCTGTAGAATGTATTTGATGGCTTGTTTGTTTTTTTTTTAAAACGCGCTTTGCCCCGATGCTGTTTATGTGCTTTTTCAGAATAAACACGTGACACAGTGTAAACAAACTACCTCAGACATGACTTTTGGCCGCAATTATGGTAGATTAATTAACTATTTGCAGAGCAGAAACCTGGTTTGAGCATTTTTTTTTTTGAAATACACTTGTTTTTGGCTTTTGCTAGCCAGTTGATGCATTATTTGGAACATCACATGGCATGCACTTCACATATTTGAAAAATGTAGGTGTTGCCCGACCATTTTTGTGTCCCAATTAAGAAACCCGTGCTCAGAAGCTCCGATTTACCCCAAAAAAGAAATTTCTTAACAAAAAAAATTTTTCACTCTATTTCGTGCAAAGCGAAGAAATTGAAAAGCTGATATAAGGATTAAAGCAATGAATATACAGGACCAAAGAACTACTTGATTTCACACAACTTTACCATGATTTCTACAGTTAAATACTCAAAAAGACAGTTTTCACAAGCTTCTATTCTATCCAAAGCTGGCTCAAGTTTAGTTCATCCAACCCACCATATTGAAAGATACAAAAAAAACATATTATCAACTACAACAGATGCGTTGAAGACACATCCAAACGATATCAAATCTAATCATTATTTTCCTCTGGATTTAAGACAAGACAGATTACAAGAGCATTACTACAACAGCGTTCAATCAGACATGTTACTGATGGCATATGATCATTCAGAAACATTCACACCAGGTCCAGTATATCGTGAAATCGATAACTTATCGAATCCATATTTGATCAACAAAACCAAAAAAGTGGTATTTGGTAAGACAGGTGAATATTTAGACAGATACCCAATAACACCAAAGAACATTCCTGAGCTTTTGGACATCGATGTTGTATGTGTTGCAAAGGATATCAATGTAAATAAGTTTAACTATATCTCCGCACAAGCTTTATTACAACAAACTACAAATGTCAAGCCAAAACACTTGAAGGTCAAGGTTGTTGATCAAAAGTTGAATTTAAGAATTGGTTCCATTATAGGTGGGCAAGTTGCCTTAAACGGTTACAACAAGTCTCAATTCTTATTGACTGTTAATGAATTAGTTCTTCCTAAAGATGAAAATTTCACTGGTATTCAAGAACATTTAGTCGATACCAAAGGTAACTTTACTTTGCATTTGACTTCAGAACACGTTTCATATTTCCCTGAAGTTATGAGTGATAAAGACTTATGGGATAAGTTGTTTAACATCATGATTAATATAAACACTACTGCACAAGATCCTGCCCATGTTAAGATGTTATTAAGTGGTCTAGGTTTCCCATTCCGTACTGAAAAGTCTTTAAAAGAACCTAAGAGAGTTTAATTACAAGTTATATACTGTTTTTTTTTTTTTTTCATTGTAAATAAGATTTTGAGTTGTCATAAAACTTAACCAAAATAATATATATAATTTTTCTTTTAAATACTTATTTCAAAAATTAAATTTTGTCTAATTTTAATTTCTTAACGTTCTTAGCAACCATGGCAATACGTTCACCTAATGATAAAGCTAAGCCTTGGCCTTCAGATCTGATTCTTACATTACCTACAATCTCATCTGTTTCTGGTAGTTTTTCAATACAAACATTAGCCAATACCTCTTCACCAAATGATGACTTGGCAAATAAGTTGCATGATAAGAATCTAGCGGATTCATCAGCTTCATCATCAGCATTAATATCGTTCTTGTTCAAAATTTCCATATTGGTGAAATCACATAACTTGTATAGATATTCTTGACAAGTTTGGAAGTTGGTGGTTTTGACGTTAATTTTATTTTCCCATTCAAATTCATTCCACATGACTCTGAACTTGTTGTCATCCTTTAAGTCTTGCTTCTTGATGTAATCCATTATGTTTATGTGAACATCGTTCATGATAACATACTTGGAGTCATCACCATGTGCACCATCATAAATGATATTACCAAAGATGACACCTGTATCAGCACTGCTGACTTTACAGTTAATGATAAATCTGTGGAACCCATGAGCAATAACATTGATAGATGATGGTTGTTCTAAGATTTTAACATCACCCAAGGTAGAGAATTGCAAATGCAAGTTCTTTAAAGTTTCCTTAGTTTGGTTGACAATTAATAAATCTAAAGTCAAATCAAATTGGTTGGTTAGAATACAAGCTTCAGCATAGACTGGATCAGAGAAACCAGTTAATTGAACAATCTTGGCTAATTTAGAAGTAGCAGTAGCCTTAACACTAGCATCAGATATGCTAGAAACCTTTGATGAATCTTTACCACCACTGATGGCATGACCTATGTCTTTTAAGATAGAGTTCTCAGATAATTTAGAATTGGAACTACCTGGAAGTAATCTAAATCCAATTTGGGAATCGACACCATAGCTTTCGTTTTTAGGTAAAACGTCACCTTTGCTGTTCTTTTGTAAAACAGCCTTGGAGAATTGCAAAGATTTAAATTGCTTTTGGAAGGCATCCATTGTTGTTTCCAAGTATAAAGAAATCATCTTTTCAACAATTGCAACAGAGTTCAAGTTTAATAGGATTTCAATGTTTTGCATAATTTTTTCTTTTGAATCTTCGTCTATATTCTTACCTACAATAACCTCATTTTTGTATCTGATTATATTAATTAACATTAAGATAGCTTCTTGTTTCATACCATTAACAACAGGTGTAGATGTTATATTTTTTTCTGTCAATGGGGACAAAGAAACAGCTTGTAAAATCAACTTGACAATACAAGTTGAAACTATAGACATAGTGTAATAATCACCTTTTCTTAAGAACAACTTTATAGGTGGTAATTCATCTAAATCTTCAGTGGCAGGTGAATCCTCATCTTCTTCATCTTTGGCGGTAACAGTTTCAGCGTTTAATGGAGCATTAGAATAAGTACCGTCTGGTAAAATAACTGGGCCGCTTGATTGAGCAACTTCAGGAACAGCTTCAGATTTCTTTTCAATACTCTTAGAAGCAGCTAATGACTCTCTCAAGTGATTCCAAACAGAAACAATCAACTTCTTGTCATTGCAGTATTCACCCAATAACCATAGACATGATCTGTATACTCTAGCATGTCTAATATCATCTAATTTCAAAATTAACTTTTCAATTAATTGAGATTTTAGCTGGGAATTATTGTTGGAATCAGCTTTAGAAATAATTTTCTTTAAGAAACCAACAACTTCTAAACAAGCAGTGGTATCCAAGACAGCCATACCATCTAATAGCAATGTGGCTACTTCAACAGCAACTTTGTCGTAATCAGAAGCAACTTTGGTAATGGAAGTGATCAACAAAGTTCTGTATTGATTCAAAAATTCTTTAGAAGCAACAGATTGAGATTTCTTAATGTCAAAAGAAACCAATAATTCCTTCTTCAAAAAGCTTACTACTTCAACAGAGGTCTTGAAATCAACTAAATCCAAGATTAACTTCAAAGCAGCTTCGGATAAAAATGGATCACTGCTGTTAATAACAGATATTAAAGTGTGGACTTGTAAGGACATTTGTTGCTTGTATAAAGTAGCTAATTGTTCGTTGTTGGAAGTTGAAATCAAAGATTTGACTTGAGATAGTAAAATCAACTTGACATTCCAATCAGATTCTTGAACAAATAACTCAATCAAATTGGATACAATGGTATCAATTGTTTCAATTAGATCAAATTCATGAGAATTGGAAATCAAAACAGCAGTTAAATTGACTAAAGCCCAAACGTAATCTAATTTGACTTCTCTGTTTTCAACAGTATCAATTTTGTTAACAATAACATCCAAGTAAGACAATTTGATTTCGCTGGAGGTCAAAGAATTGAAAGTATCTTCCTTGATGAATTGAGTGAAAATCTCAGTCAATAATGGATGGACATTGTTTGGAAGAGCAACTTCGTCGGTATCGTTATCATCTGCATTAGAATCAGAAATGGTTGTTTCATCATTGATGGTTTTCAATAACCAGTCTCTGGCAGCATCTGAATCAACCTTCCATAAGGCCAAAAATCCATTTCTCAATACAACACCATCTTTTTCATTTTGAATTTCCTTGGTTAAAAATTCATCAATAACAGCTTTAAAGTCTGGGACTAATCTTTCATCAACTTGATAAATAGACAACAAAGTTAAGATGGAGTACTTTCTCACAAATTTCTTCTTATCTTGTAATAATAAGAAAACATCATCAACCAAGTGTTCCAAAATTTCCCTTTCTTTGAATTTCATTAGCAATCTCAAACAAGAACCCCTTACAAAGTGGTTGACGTGTTGCAAATCAGCGTGTAAATTGGCAGATAGCAAAATGAACTCTTGTTTCAAAGTAGCTGTAGTTTCATCCAACTTTGGAACAACCTCCCAATATTGGTATAATAGCTTTTTAACGCTTTTTGATTTTGACGGCATGACGTATCTAATAATAGCCATTAAAAGGTCTTGATCGTTCAATAGAGAAGCTGCTAATTCTTCTTCGTTTGAGCCTGTGTTTGAGGTAGAGTAACAATTGACAACTGACAAAATCTCTCTCATTACTGCTTCTTTTTCTTCGTCATGTGGGGATTCTAACTTCAGTTGGAATGCTTTCGATACAAATGAAGGTGCGTTCTTGCTTGTTCCTTCAGATCCTGTGATCCCACTGTTTTTAGAAACCAGAGTATAAGCAATTTGGGCCATATTTCAATTTAAATATTGTATCTATAGGTTCTATTTTGCCTCTTTTTTTGGTGGTGTTTTATCCTTATATAAATCCTTCATTTAACCTGTGAACAGTTTTAAAAACGTGTTTATTACTAATAAACAAACAGCCTTAAAGTGCACTAGTGAAAAAAAGGTGAAAAAATTTTCAAAATCCGTTATACGCCATCGATCATAAACTATTTGGGCGGATTTTTTTTTTCTTAAACACACTGTTGAAAACGATACTGAAAAGGCAGCTAGAAATAGAGGAAACACCCTAAGAAATAAGAAGAATTTGAGTATGTCATTACAATATTTGAATCCTAAAGCTGAAACTCTTAGAAGAGATGCAGCTTTGAAAGTGAACTGCTCTGCAGCTGAAGGACTACAACAAGTTTTAGAAACTAATTTAGGACCTAAAGGAACATTGAAGTTACTAGTTGATGGAGCAGGAAACTTGAAATTAACCAAAGACGGGAAGGTTTTATTGACAGAAATGCAAATTCAATCCCCTACAGCAGTAATGATTGCCAGAGCAGCTTCAGCCCAAGACGAAATTACAGGTGATGGTACTACAACAGTTGTTTGTTTAGTCGGTGAATTAATGAAACAAGGGTTCAGATTGATCCAAGAAGGTATTCATCCAAGAATTATCACAGATGGTTACGAATTAGCAAGACTGGAAACCTTAAAGTTTTTAGATACCTACAAAATTGAAAAGCAAAATGCCATCCAAGATAGAGAATTTTTGTTGCAAACAGCCAGATCTTCATTGATTACAAAGATAAATCCGGAATTATGTGAGGTTTTAACCCCTATTGTCACAGATGCTGTTTTGATTTCGTCAAAACAACAAGAAGACATCACCATCAAGCCAAGTTTGGATCTGCATATGATTGAAATCATGCAAATGCAACATAATAACAGCAACGATACCAAGTTGATTGAAGGTTTGGTATTGGATCACGGTCCTAGACATCCAGAAATGCCAGAACATCTATTGAATTGTCACATTTTGATATTGAATGTATCTTTGGAATATGAAAAGACTGAAGTAAACTCAGGATTCTATTATTCCTCTGCTGAGCAAAGAGATAAATTAGCAGCTTCTGAAAGAAAGTTTGTTGATGAAAAGTTAAAGAAAATCATTGATTTGAAGAATGAGGTGTGTCCTTTAGGTTCAGATAAAACTTTTGTTGTGATCAATCAAAAGGGTATTGATCCGATGTCTTTAGATATTTTAGCTAAGAACAACATAATGGCTTTGAGAAGAGCTAAAAGAAGAAACTTGGAAAGATTACAGTTGATTACCGAAGGTCAAGCCACCAATTCCGTTGATGAGTTGACTCCAGATGTGTTGGGTTATGCTGGTCAAGTTTACTGTGAAACTTTAGATGATGAAAAATACACTTACGTCACAAAATGTAAGAATCCAAAGGCCTGTACAATTTTGATCAAAGGACCAACTTTCTACACATTACAACAAATTAAGGATGCTGTAAGAGATGGTTTAAGAGCTGTTTCCAATGTCATAAAAGATGAATCCATTGTTCCTGGTGCTGGTGCCTTTTTTATTGCTTGTAGCGAGCACTTGAAACAATCCATAGTAAAGAAAACCATTAAGGTTAAAGGTAAACAAAAATTAGGTGTTCAAGCATTTGCTGAATCTTTGCTAGTAATTCCTAAGATCTTAATAAAAAACGCTGGGCATGATCCATTAGACGTATTGGCTCTATGTCAAGACGACTTAGAAGAATCCATCGATGAAGATGAAACTAGATACGTTGGTGTTGATTTGAACTTAGGTGACTCTTGTGATCCTACCATTGAAGGTATCTGGGATTCATACAGAGTCATAAGAAATGCTATCACTGGTGCCAATGGTATTTCAAGCAACTTACTATTATGTGACGAGTTGTTGAAAGCTGGTAGATCTACATTGAAGCAATAGATAAGTTTAATGTCCAATTTTTCTTTTAATATTATTTCTTTTCTTTTTTTTTCAAATAGTGTATATATATATATATTAACATATACAAATATTAGTGTATTCTCAGTAGTATATTACGCTATGTACATTACGATTGCATTATATGCTTTTAAATAGCGTTTTTTTATGTATAAATGATGAAAATGACAATTATTGAACGCTACGCAAAATTGTCCGTTTTGGGCCATCAAAAAAAAAATTTTTCATACACCAAAATATTGAAAATGCTTGTTTTGATTACTAGGTGTTTCTTTGGTAGCACAGTTGTAAGGACACGTATTGGATTATATTATATGATGGGAACATATACCATATACAAACACGTACAGAAATGGACTCTACAGCAACTACTTTGAAAGATCACCAGATTGCTGCTATAAAAAAGATGCTGCTATTCAACACAGCAGCATCTAAGACGGCCGGAGATGATCAAGAAATCAACTGGAAGATTTTAATCATGGATAAGACAAGCACAGGTATTATATCATCAGTTTTGAGAGTGAAGGATTTATTGAAGGTTGGTGTTACTTGTCACACAACGTTGTTTTCTCCACAAAGACAGGCTATACCAGACATACCAGCAGTTTATTTCATCGAACCAAGTAGAAAAAACTTGGAAAAGATCATTCAAGATCTAAAAAACGATTTTTATGACGAATATTACCTGAACTTCACATCTAACATATCAAGAGTAAATTTGGAGTATTTGGCTGAAGAGGCTGTTAAAATAGGCAAATTTGATAGAATTAAGCAAGTTTATGATCAATACCTAAACTTTGTTGTATCTGATCCAAATGTATTTGAAATAGAAATGGAAAAGATATGGTCTGAGTTTAACTTGAACAATGCTATTACCGAAGAAGAAATCAATGCCAAGTGTCAAGAAATTGCTTCTAGATTGTATAACGTTATCATTACCATGAATTCCAGTATAAACAGCATACCAATCTTAAGAATCCAACCAGGCGGACCAGCCGAAATTGTTGGTAAGAAGCTAAATAATCTGTTAAACGAATACATCATAAATAGTAAACAATTCTTAGAAGGCAATACTACAGAAAACAGTGTAGCTGACTTGGATAGACCTGTTTTAGTATTGGTTGACAGAAACGTTGATTTCACCTCTGTTCTTTCCCATTCATTGTACTATGAGTGTTTAGTCTCAGAAGTATTCAAGTTGAATAGAAATACCATAACATTGCCATCTGGACAAAAAATTGATTTGGACAGCAATGATTTCTTTTGGGAAAATAACAATCAATTGCCATTCCCAGAGGTTGTTGAAAATGCCGAACTTGAACTAAACAATTACAAAAAAGAAACTGAAGAAATTACTTCTAAAACAGGTGTTAACATCACCAACTTACAAAACTTGAATGTTGGTAAAGACGGTGATATTCAACAAGACACAGACTTGATACAAAAGGCCATGGATAAACTGCCTGAATTGACAGCCAAAAAGCAATTCATTGACAATCATTTCAAGATTTTATCTGAATTAATCAAGGAGTTAGGAAATTTACATTTAGATAAGTTTTATGAGTTAGAACAAGAAGATATTTATAATATTAAGAATAGAAACGAGTTTATAGAAATATTGAAAGATCCTGAGGCTGGTACTGTTTCTGATAAGATAAGAACATACTTGTACATATTTTTAAAAACCAACATGAACCAATTGAAGGGAAATAGAAAACAAGAATTTGAGAACTTTGTTGAAAAGTGTGATGAAGTCTTTAAACAATTGTGTGAAAAGAAAGGAGGAGAGGAAGAACAAATTGATGAGCAAAGTGTTATCAACTCAAAGCTACTGGATGCAATCAAAAACATTTACCGTTACCAAAAAATGAATGATATGACTTATTACAGCGATGACAGCAACTTAGATTTGAAAAAAAAGAATCATGTTTCTGAAGATACCACCGCCAAAAATGCTTCTTACTTCTCTTCCAAGTTGTATGGTTTAGCTAACGATAAATTGCAAGATAGTATGGGATCCATCATCTCAAGAGTATCTAACTTATTGACTTCTGATAACGACAACTTGCCGTTAACCAACATAGTCAGCAGCATAATGACCTCCAGCTATGCTGATAAAACCGAAGATGAATTGAACAGCTATGAACAATTGGTTGAAAAGTACTTGTACTTAGACCCAACTTTGAAGAAAAACACTTTAAAGATAAATAAAAATAGAAAGTTTAACAAATGTATATGCTTTGTTGTTGGTGGAGGTTCATACTTGGAACATTGCAACTTACAAAGATATGCTGATAAAAGCTCTGATTTGAATCCAAACAGTGGAGGTAGTGAAAACAACAATTTCAACAAGATGTATACAGACAAGAGAATAGTTTATGGATCTACTACCATGGTCTCGCCTAATGAATTCTTGAAAGAATTAGCCAATCTATAAAAAACTAATTTAAACTGTTATATAATATTTCGATTATTTTAATTTTTTGTTTGTTTTTTTATAAAAAGCCTTGAGTGTTAGTTTTTAAGATTTCAACAGATCTGTCCAAATCTAAAAACAAATCCATACATTGTTCAACATCTTCTCTTATGATTTCATCTCTTCCTGAAATTTCCATAAGAATACTACAAGGAGATAGTAATTGTAATGCGTATCTCAAACCTCTCTTTTTGCTGGATTCGTCACCTATTTGACATAACTTTTGCATGGCTGATGGATTGATCTTCAAGTTCATAGATTGAGCTCTTTTAGAAATGATAGATTCCAATTCTTTAACATTATAAGGTTTTGTTTTGATAATTAAACATCTATCCAAAAGATCTTGTGGTATACCAAATGGAGAAACAATATCTTCAGTACCGTTTATAGTATTCAAACCTTGCTTGTTGGTGGCCAAGATTATCAATGGAGCTAGATCTAATTCTAAAATTTTGTTTATGTATGTGAACATTTCCAAGTTCAACATGTGAGCTTCATCAATAAATAATACACCAGGAATCAATTCAGCTTGGTTATTAGAGATGTATTTATGCACAACTTTGTCAACTTCTTGTCTTAATTTATCTGTTATTTCAGTTTTTTTATTGGCCTGTAAATTAGACATCATGGAGATTATATCGTTTCCGTTTGATGAAGGCTTTACATTGGCCATATCCAAATCATGTAAAGTCAAATCTTGAATGATTTCTCTTTTTTTATAAACCTCTCCTTTTGGCAAAGGAACGTATTCTTCTAATTCAAGATCAAATTCAGTAGCAAAAGAATCTGATCTACCACATCTTTTGACAATCCCGGTATTAGCTTCTATGTAAATAACATCACCAATAGCAATTTTTTCTTTGACTATGGAATCATAGATAGTAGGATCTAGTCTTAAGGTCTTTGTACCTTTGGCAGCCTTCAAAGTAATAACAACATGGGATAAGGATTTTCCATATCCTTGGATGTCTTGTCCTACGGTATTGTTAGATTCTTCTGGTTGTAATTCGATAACTTCTCCTTCATAAACTTCCTTCAATTCCTTCATTCTAATAATGATCCCTCTTCTTAAATTCATCATTAACAATTCAGTTGGTTTGACTTCTTTCGAGTAAAATTCTGAGCCTACTAATTTGATAAATGGAATATTGGCACCTAGTTCCTTTGTCATTCCATAAGCAAGTGCTGTTTTACCTGTAGAAGGTTGTCCTTGGATCAATAAACCTTTGTTGTTGAATTTCTTTTCCTTGATCAAATCCAAAATGATGCTAGTTGCTTGTTTAGCTTGTTCTTGACCAATGAAGTTTTCATTTTTAAGATTCTTTATGTGGTGGTGAATGGAGACTTGTGTGGTAGCCATGGTGATTCAATGTAGCGTGTTGGGTTACTGTTGTATCAACGATTCCTGTTTTTTAAATTTTAAATAAAAAAACACACTGAAAGTTTGTTGTTTCAATTCGAGGGTGAATAAAAAAAAAAGAAAGAAATTGGTGCCCAAAGTACATAGGAAGAAACTGGTAGTATGTGGAATAGACATGGTAGCGTGGGTTTTTTGTAGATGCTTCCACGTGACCACTTCACAGAGACCAACTTATGATGATAAAACTGTGTAAGCTTGACAAGATGTGAGAGTTTCTGACCATGTATTCTTGCTGTACATACTAAAAGTAAGTATAAAAAGACGCGCATGCATCTGAAAACAACCTCTGCTGTATATGAAGCTTTGGCAAAGCATGCAGTAGTTTTTGTGCTTATCTCCGATATCGGATATAAGCTGCTGAGCTGGAGAGCTTAATTGAAAAACACACACACAAACAGCATTTTCGTATGATCTAACTACAAAAAAAAAATGGCATAAGCAATGAGCCAGATGTATAATTGACAGTCACAAAGCAATCGCAGTTCTTGTTTGTTACTTAATACAACTCACGTGGATACAGCAGTGCTTATATCCGCGTAGCAAGACTACTCATACACTAACTTTCACAGCGAGGAAAACAACCCCCGAAAAGAGGAAAAAAAAAGGAAAGAGAGAGATTTTCAACTAAAGCTTGAATCCTTCAATTTTTTAATATTCAATAATGAAAGATTCTTAAACGACATAACCAAGAAGACACAGAAAACCAACAACAAAAAATCTCTCTTTTTTTTTTTTTTTTCTTACTAATACAGCAGAAATTGTCTATATCAATGAAAACTTTAATAACGAAAATTGATAGTCGTATTAGTAACCTAAATGAATACAGTTCAGATTCAGATACATCATCAGAATCTTCTAGTGACTCGAACTCATCAGAATACAGATTTTCTAATGATCATGAACTGACTAGAAAAAGAACGATGAGTAACAAGGGGCTTATGATAAATATACCTAACTACTTAAGTAAACTAAGTCCGACAACTTCAATCAACTCAAATGACTTATCCACGAGAAAAGTTCCTGAAGAAAAAAACATAGGTAGAGGAAGAGGATTATCATTTTCACAAAGACTAAAAAACAACAATATGTTAATTAATAATAACATGAATAAAGATTTTAATACAAGCAACTCTTCTGTGGATATACCCATTGAATTCAAGGAAATTATAAGATCAAGATCGAATTCAAGAACTAGAGCAAATAGCATGAATAACAACTTGGATCAAATAATGATCGGAGATAAAAGCAGGACCACAAGTTTTGGAGAACCAATAACAAACAATACAAAAAGCAACACGAATTTAATGAAGACAAGAAACTCCAGGAATACCTCAATGACAAATTTGAAGAAGATGACCAGTAGTTTGGATTCCATAAATTCCATAAACTCTTTGAAAAAATCTTCATCCAGTTTGTTGATGACAGGATCACCAAGTTCAGGACCGATTTCTATGAAGAATTTGAAGAAATATTTGACCACAGGAGACGAAATGTTCTTAACAGACGAATTGAGTGATGAGGACTTGTTTATGAACAACTTATCGCATCAGCAATTGAAAAAAAGAAATGGTGATGTGATGGTAAATATGACCTCTTCAGCAAATTTGTATTCTCTGGACAATGGCTCAGTGATGAATGACGATATAGAAATAATAAAAAAGAATACAAAGGTCATAAACAATAATATTATTGAAAACGACTATACAATGCCTTTTGATACATTAACAAAAACAAACAAAGCTGACTCCATGTCAGAGACTGAAAGCATGGATTTGAATACTGGTCTTACTTTCAGCAATAGTTTCAGTAAACAACTAAAAAACAACGATAAATCACATCCTGAAAGTGTGACTTCCAATACAACCATCAAGGCCAATAACTTGAAAGCGTACAAAAAAATTACCCCAATAGATTTGTACGGAGATAACAACGATGACCTCAATGATCACGTTTCTAATGGAAGTGAGTGGTTCTTGGGTGGGAATGTATAATCTCCGATCTCGGACATAATCCTCATTTATTTCCAGAAAAAGAAATCACAAAAAAAAAAATAATAATCGGCTTTAAAAACTCCAAAAACAGCTAAAGCCCCTCATACAGCTGGTTTTCAGCTTTCTTTTTTTCTCTAGAATACCGAAATGGAATATTCATAAGACAAAGTAAAGAAATTTTTAAAATAACTTGATTTTATACACAATCGTTGTATGGAAAGAGAAAGTACAAAAAAACACCCCAAACATCCCTATACATATATAGTAATAATAGTATCGGAACTATTTTAATATATAATATATAATTTGCTATTACAACCATCTTTATTATGCAACTACTTACCAATACACATACATTTCCATACACATTTGAAGAAACCATAGTTGCAGTATGGCAAAAGTATCCCAACGATATGAGTGAGCATGTTAAATGCATTGATATTCTTGACAGAAAATATAACAAAGAAGAAAAGAAAATAACTACACATAGACTAATCACTTGTCAGCAAAAAATACCTACCTGGTTACAATACATCATAGGAAAAGAACTTACTAAGAGCAAGGTTCTAGAAATAAGTGAACTGGATTACAAGAATAAGCAATTTAGTTTGAAATCATTGAATATCACAGGTGGGAAGTTTTTGAAAGTTTACGAAGAAGTCGTTTACAAACCAAACATGGCTGGTAATACAACTGAGTTCAAGCAAAATGCTTATATTTTAGGTAATACCAATTTCAACAAGATCAACAGCAAGATTGAAGACTGGTCTATAAGCAGATTCAATTTCAATGCTGCCAGAGGTAAAAAAGGCTTTGAAAGTATTCTAGAGTTGTTATTTGGAACAAGAGAGAACAACTAGTGGGTGTTGCTATATACATGTAAATAATAAAAAACAATTTAATTCAAAATATATTCCATTTAAAATTCAATAACAATAAAGCGTTAAAGGAGATAAGCAATGACTTTGGATCGTTTTAATAAAGGTTTTGATCTCTAAGATTTGTCTTTTTTGCATATATGAGATGGATAAACTCCGATAAAGTTACTACTTGGCTCTTTTCTTTTTTTTTGCTAAAATTTCCTTATTCTTCTGTAAGACGCGATGATTTACGTCTTCAATTTTTTTTTTTTCTATTTACAGTTTAAAAATGACTCTTAAAGCAATTCAAATAAACCCAATACCACATAGAACTTACAGCATGTCAGATACTGTAAACCCTTTGAGTAAGACGTCAAAACAACAACAAGATACAATTAGAAAAGATTCAACAAGAAAAAAATCATTAGATAGAATAGAAATGATGAAGTTTTTAGAAAATATCATTCAAGAAGAAGATCAATACAAGTATCAGCAATCTTTTCAAAATGATGCTTCCTCTGTGGTAGATTTTAATTTGTCACCTAAGAGCATGGGGACTACACCAACACCATTTAATAACGTTCCTAGAAGAAGTTTTAGTAGATCAAATTCAATAACAAACAGATCTCATCAACTAAACAAAGAAACTACTTTAACCAACAACAATTTGAATGATGTAATCATCAATTTTCAATACGATAACAGACAAAACTCTATAAGAATTATGGATGAAGAAAGAGAAAGATTGAGACAGTTGATATACAACGAAAACAAAAACGAAATTATTCCGCCAATGTTCATGCAAGAAAGAGGACAATCAAAGCAAGAAGATACAGGAACAAAGAGAAGATACTCAGCAGTAATCAGTAATGTTACCCCAGAACCAGAGCAAGAGGATAAGCCACCAAAGATTATTTTCCATAATTCTTTTTTAGAAAAAAACAAAAATATGAGCATTTCAACACCAACCATTAGTTCACCACAACTACAGATCCACAAAAACGATGATGTTATGAAATTGAAGAGCAATGTGATGTTACTAGAGACTGAAAAGGAACTCAATACAAAAAAAATAAAAGTACTTGAGAAAGAGAATGCAGACAAGAATGTAGTTATCAATGAATTAAAGAAAAACGAACATAAATTAATTAGTCAAATCCACAAGGATAAGATTCTAATTGATAAATTAGTCAAAGAATTGGCATTCAAGGACAAACAAAATTTCATTCTAGCAGAAAGATTGAAGAAATGAATTAGATATATATCGGAATATGTAACAAAAACATGAATATGTTATTTTTTAAAAAAAAGTAAATAAGATAACTTATATGAAAAGCCATTAAGATAGCAGTTCAACTGTTCTTGTGATAGCACAGGCAACCTCAAGATACTGTTACTTTACTGCAATTTATTTTATTTTTTGGTAGATAAACAAAATGTTAATTAATTATAAATATATAAAGTAATTGATATTAAATTTATTTAGCAAAAGAAGAGTGACACTTACCACAGTAGTATCTGTCTTGGTGGTTAGCTAAGAAAACAGCTGGACCACAGTTGGTACATTCGTTTCTTAACTTTTCAACGTTACCATCACCATCGACCTTGAAGAAGGTTAAGATGGACATCTTGACTTTCTTTCTTTGGTGCTTGATCTTCTTTGGAGTGGTGTAGACTTTTTTTTTTCTCTTCTTACCACCACCTCTTAATCTTAAGACTAAGTGTAAAGTGGATTCTTTTTGAATGTTGTAGTCAGATAAAGTTCTACCATCTTCTAATTGCTTACCAGCGAAGATTAATCTTTGTTGATCAGGTGGAATACCTTCTTTGTCTTGGATTTTAGCCTTAACATTGTCGATAGAATCAGAAGATTCGACCTCCAAAGTAATGGTCTTACCAGTTAGAGTTTTTACGAAAATTTGCATTTTGTCGGCAGGTTTTGTAAGATTGCTTCTTTCAAAATGTAAATACTTGGTAATTGTATATTTTGTTTTTTTTTACTTTAATAATGATTATTATATATGAGTAAAGTGTTAATTATATAATATTCAAAAGAGTAGAAAATATAACATGAGAAATATAGTGGGAGGGGAATATTAAAAAAGCTGTAACCAGAGTAAAGCGTTTGACTCAAATTTTTGTTTTTTTTTTAATCAAGACAAAACAAAGTAAATAGCAGGAATATTACCTAATTAAGTAAATAGTTATTCTAAAAAGGGAAATTTCTACATTTCAAAAAAAAAAAAAAAGAAAGTATATCGCTTTGTAGTGTTTTTTTGCTCACAAATATTTCTTCCACCATTTTTTTTTTTTGTAACAAAAAAAGTAATGGCTGTAAGTAATTAGTGTGGCTGAATCATTGCCCTTAAGTTTTTCTGTTTGGCATTAAAAGATGCTCTGTAGCACAATATAGAAAAATTGCTTTATTTCCGATATTGTAAAGCTAGGCCAATAAGTTTTGTTTTATAAGCACATACGAATGTGTAGGAATTAACTTACCGAGAGAATGCATATTGTTGGTATCAGAAGTTAATTCCAGAGCTTAAACTTTAGTTGTTTTTTTTTTTGATTTTTGTTTTGAAAGAAATTTCTTATAGTTAGTGGGCATGAAGGAAGGTTTAATTAATTCCATCAGCAAACAAAGTAGCGTAAATGACTCGTATAAATTCGATTTGAATGTAAAAACCCCTGTCCCCAAAACAATTGTTTTTGTTACCACTACAAAACTTAGAACTATGATGCTTGGAAAGAAAAGCTCGAAGCTTTTTTGGTATACTATTTTCATTGTACACATCATATTGTAACGACCAAGCTATGAGAAGAAAACAACCAAGTATAGCGAAGTTCATTCTTAAATGTTAGTAATCAAAAACAGTCAAAGAAAAATACACTTTCAAGAAATTTCTTGTATTAATCAACATTTTATAAATAAAACCCTTTGTTTACAATTATAGTTTGTATAGATATGTTTTTTTTATAAATTGTTTTTACCTTGAGTTAACCATATTTTTTAAATGTAAAGATATGCATTCTTATAATACAATTTGTTTATACAAGGTCACGTGAATAGGTATTATCAAGTTCACGCTATGCTTAAGAAATGGCAAAGTAAGCAGCTTGTTTCAATAATTTTAATACGTCCATTACTTGCATTTTTTTGTTATTGCTTTGAACATAAACAAACTGTACAACATTTGTTGGCAGATCATTGCTAAGAGCTATGTTCCTGACTGAATTTATGTTAGCGTTTTGAGTTTCTTTCACGGATTTAACAATGGTATCGAGTAGCCTGATTTTCCACTACGCTACGAAATTTTTTTTAGAAAAAAAAATAAAAACAAAAATAACACATGAAATCAAATTCAAAGGCTTAGAAACAAACACCAAACATTCACTCATAACATGAACAATCTATTTGAATTAGACACAAAATGGAAGAATATAATTGATTACAATGATACTTTTCTTAAAGATTACGAAATAGGTACAGATGCTAGCATAGACAAGACAGTTATAGCCTTTCTCAATGACATGTGTAATAATTTAACAAAAGAAACCTTTATAGAAGACAGCAAGATCATTGATCCGAAACCATACATAAGATTACTTGAAAATTGTAATAAGGAAATTTTAAAGAAATTGTCTGAAAACTCATTAGACAATTATAAACACAACAAGGAGAGTTTGGATGAAAGGGAGTTTGAGGAAACTATCAAGCCAAATTTTGATTCATTAAAAAAAAATTATGCATTTTTAGAACAGAAACTGAATAAAGTGTTGATTAACAACAATAACAAAGGACTTTTGAATTTGATACAGAACTTGCAGCAGAAGTTGGAAAGAAATAATGGATACAAGAACAATGTTGAATTACTAAAGCATTACTTGTATTTTTACAAGATTGTTGAGGAAAACGATGTTGAAAATAAACAAAATTTAGAGGATTTGTATGATACAAAGATTTCCAATATTTATAAATTTGAAATATCCGAATTGGACAGAGAACAAATAGAAAAACAATCTGTAGTAAACAAAGACATGAGCCTAACTTTGGAAAGATTAATGAGCTTATCCAAAAAACTAGAACAAAAGAATGTGAAATTAATTAAAGTTAGTGGCTTTATTAATTTTATCAAAAATAAATTTGAATCTTCCATCTTGGAAGACTTTACTTTATTGCATGAAAACCTGTACAACAATGTTGAGCATGATTCTGAAGTGATCTACTTAGGCTTGAACTTGATTATAGATATTTACAACAAAATGAATATGAACAAAAAGAACAATTTGATTGATATATTTGTGGATAACCATCCTATTTTATCAAATATGACTTCTGCTAACATTCATTTGTTTTCGTCTAGTTTAAGCACAAACAACACAAGAATTACTTTAAAAGATATAGATACATACCAAGATGAAAAGTTTGTGGACTTTTTGGATAACAATATTTTAAAGATTATTCATAAGGAAAGTGATATTATTAAAAAAATTTTTGAAAAAAGTGAAAAATTGTATTTTGATACTACAAGTAAGCTAATAACAAAAATTTTGATTGATAAGGTAAAACCATTAACTACAAAGATAATTAAACATGCGAACGAAAGATTGACATCAGAAAGTTACTTGATAATTATTAAGAGTCTTTATAAACATCTGAAATCAAGTCTACAAGAAGTAAATGAGAAGTTTGCCTTTTGTGAAGATTTAAATCAGTTTATTAAAGTAGAGCTTTTAAATTTCAACAAAAAACAATTCCAAATAGATTTAAACAAGACTTTGAACATTCTATTTGATAAAGAATTAAAGTACATAACTGTACACAAATTACCCACTTCATCATTGAACGGTTTGAAAGAATTAATGAAAAAGAACGAAAACAAAGATTTCATAGAAATTGTTAAACATATTAACTTGATTCAAAACGAAGAACAAAACAACAACAAATTGCAGAATCTAGGACAAAAGACCATGACCCAATTCAATTCTTTGTTAAAACACAATGAAATGGACACATCTCAAAATTCCTTAATGAACGTCAAGCTGAATATTGCTAACTTTTCTATCCTAGAGTTTTTGAATAATTTGATATACATAAGTACTTTACAAAAGGAGTTACTGATAAACGAGGCAGACATTAAGTTGAGTAAAGAACAAATGATGGTTTTGATTAATACCATGGTTGAGGAATACATGATGAAGAATTTCGAAATCTTTTACTCCGTAAATAAAAAAGAAAGCAAATTGCTATCAAACATAGCTGAGTTCTTTGAATTAGTTGAGCTGACCCAATCTCAAATAATATCCTACTACAACATTATGAATGAATTCTTTGAAAACAGCCCAAATTTTGGATTATTAGATAAGCTGGAGAACTGCATCAATGTTTTATACATTCAATACTTACTTCAATTTAATGAGAGTATTGAGAAAATTTTGAAGACACAGAACAGAAAGGATTATTTAATTGATAATAGAAACATGTTGGTAAATGAGGGTACACAAAGTTTTAATAACTTGGAGAAGTACATGAATGATCTGTTGTTGCAGTTTGTAAACCTCAAGAGCTCATCAATGATGAATTTTATTGATATGCTACTGCAAAACCTATACAAGCATTTGCTAAAGAATTACAAAAAATTCGATGTTAATATAGCTGGTGGACTGGTAATGAACAAGGATATTTTGAATCTATACAATTGCTTGGAGAACTATTCGCCTAATGTGGTAAAAGTGGAAGTGTTGAATAAATTTAAGTTATTGAAGGAATTAGTGGGTATCTTTACCATGAGAGATTTGAATAACGTTAGATACTTGATTGACAATTCCATTTACTTAAAGAAAAGCAGAGAAGTAAAGATCAATGATTATGTTAAAAAGAGAGTGTGATTTTCACTTATGTTTTTTTTCTTCTCATTCATATGTTAGCTATATATATAAAGTACTTCTTCTTTATTTCATAGTGTTTACACTAAGTTAGAAAAAAAAAATAAAAAAAGAAAAACCAAAGGTTATGAAATGTTACAAATACATCGTTAAATGTCTTTAAGTTTATCTATGAATTAGATAAATGTAGTGCTCATTAAGTATAAGACAATAACAGACAGCACCAAAAATCTGTACAAAAACAGATTGATGTTCTTTTTTCTGTAGTCATTATGCTCAATCTTGAAAGTATAGTAGAACAGATACACTATGCTCAATACAGCTAACAGTCCATACATAGCAAATGACATGTATGGAACATGCAAATCTATTTGAGAATATGATAGTTTATCATCTTTATCAATGCTCAATAATGTTAATTGTGGGTACTTGATCCCCATATTCATAGCAGCTGATTTAGTAGTTATTTCCTGAACTTCTCTGTTATTGAAAGAGTGGGTAATCTCACAGTAATCATGGTCATCCCCACTTAAAACAAGATCTGGGTTTATGCTGTTTAAAATTAAATTAGTAATTTCAGAAGATAAAACTGTTTGATATTGGACCCCTTTACGAATTGGAAATGGGTTTTTCGATTCTCTCATAGAACCACATACTTGAGTTTTAGGATCTCTGAACAAAGGAACATGAGTCAATAAAATTCTCTTTTCCAAAGGATTGGAATTATGATACTTTTTGACCTCATTCAAGTAATCAATTGACAAATTTTGGACTTCTGGAGCAGTTGAAACCGATAGCGCTATAGAATCAATTGTATACACAACATAATTTGTGCCTTTGATTTCCAGTCTAGAGTTTGTATTTCCAAAAAATTTGTTGAATCTGTAAAAACTGTCTTTTACAATTGTGTCACCAAACCCAATGTCATGATTACCTGGAAGGTTAAATACATTCTTACTGAATACATTGACTTTGTTGAAAATTTTGTTAAATCTCTTAAATTCCTCTAACCAATACTTGTTATCCCAATTTCTACCACCATCAAACAAATCTCCCATAAAAAGATTATAGTTTGGTTTAATGATGTTTTGTGCACTTATCCAATTTTTCTTATGATAGTTGTCCAAGATTAGTTCGGTGATTTTATTTATTAGATATGGCCTATTAGGATATGAGTGTTTATCCATAATTTGCACATCTCCATAAACCAATAACTTGGTGTTGTCTTGTTCCTTGTATGACGACGAAATAGCTTTATTCACGTATTTGACTTCAAAGTACTTGATTGTGTACAGCCAAACAGTGGTTATCAAAGTGTACAGATAAAGTATGGTACTTTTATTCGATTTGATGAAACTTAAGTTGTTGTTTTGTTTGATTGTCAATCTTTCTTTACTTTCATCGTTGTAAACAGGCAATGCCTGTTTACTTGACCTGTAATTCAATGTATTCATACAGGGCTATAAAGATGTGTGTTGTTTGGGTTTACTTTAAACTGTGTTGTAAAAAAAAACATCAAAAAAAAAATACATCAAAAATATACTGTAATAAAAGCTGTTATAAGCCAGTGACATAATATATATGAGAATTTAAAAATTTGAAAAAAAAAATATATAGCTGTACTGAAGAATTCATGCTTTGAAAGGTTAAAATTTGGAAAAGAACGCTTTTGACGGGATGCCAGGAAGAAATGAACAACTGATTGACACGCTGCTTTTTTTTTTCATATTAGAAAACGGTAATTTTCAAGGTGTATGGAATGCTTGGGCAGCTGATCCATGGTTCGTAGAGTTAATTTAAACCGGCTGGATTATCCCTTTTTTTTTTTTTTGCTTAACGGATATAAGAAATGACGACCTCTTGGATGAGAGGAAATGAATCCAAGAATGGATTGAAAGTGAGGGGGGAAACGTAATGATAGCTTTGTTGATATAGAAGTTAGCAAGTTTGATTGCCTAAGGGGGGTTTTTTTTGCTTTTAAAGCATCGTTTTTAACTTCAAATGTGTTGTTTGTGAGGTAGTTTTCAGAGTTATATATTGGTCACGTGACTTTAGCCGTTTGTGAGGTAGTTTTTTTGGGGTTGTACTGGTCACGTGCTTTGCGTTTTCGGAGATTATACTTTCTATTTGTTGTGAAAATCACATATGGAGCCAAGCTTTGCATGCCAAACACCAAAGCACAACTCACACTGCATCACCATCAGTATGTCCAGCGATGATGAAGAACCTAATGTTTTATTCACATTTGATGATCTAAACAACATATATAATATAAACCAATACACCGAATTACAAGACATCGAAGATGGCATAGATGATTTAGAGACCATTACTATGGATAAAGAAGATATTATGAAATTGCAAGATCCGATCCTGAAAGTAGATACAGTAATACAAAAATTTGATAATCAAAATTTTGAAACAATTAACGAGACATTAGACGATGAAAAATATACTAATCACCACAAGAATCTCAAGAAAATAGAATACAACGATTATCTGCTACAGAAATATGAAAGCAAAGATTTATTTGAAGAGTTGTTTGAGGATCTAAATATTCTGAATATAGACATGAACATGAATCCAAAATCCAAAAACTACAAAAACGATTTAATTAACTCTGTGTTGAGGGAAATTAAAACAACTGTAAACAAATTGTGCTATGTTCACGATATAGATGACTATGACGAAGTAATCAAAAAAAAGGAACTTTGCATGCATGAGATTGCTAAATTATTGAAATACAACAAGTTTATAGAATTTAGAAGGTCATTAATAATCAAACGAAAAAGCAAGAAATACAACAACGATTTTATAAAAAAATATGAAGATATAAACACATATGAAGCATGGGATAGAAAGTTTCTTTATAACAATATAGAGGATTTGAATGATAATATCGCGTATGATTGTGACAGCGATGAGGAAGAGGACATGATAATATTAAACTTGGGAGATGTACAAGACATCAAAAATTATAGGCTTAACAAAATATATAATGAGCATGGAATAAAATATGGGAAATTGGTGGTAAAAGATAAAGAATTGGTTATTGAACCTTTCAAAACTCCTTATTTTAGGCCTTCAAAATCATAATTTTCCATTTTGAAATTCACAAAATTAACATTGTTAGATTGATAATTCAAATGCTTTAAAAATATTTTCAAAACCCTATATGGAATGTTTAAAGAATCATTTTCTTCTTGTTCTAATTTATCTAACAGTATGTTAGTAATGTTGATCAGCTCAATAATCACATTTTTGTTGAATTTATGGACTATAGTGAGTATGTTTAAGGTCAAGAAAATAAGCTCTTCTTTGTTTTTATAATTAACTCTTAAAAGTTTGATAAAAATCTTTAAAATCAGGTTGATATCCACATCCAATAATAACAAATTGTCAATAAAGTTATAATACTTTAGATTTTTAATATCATCATTCATAGTGAATGACTTCAGCATTAAGTTGGTTCCTTTATTTAAAATGTTAATATCATTAAACTCCAGATCTAGTGTTTTTATATGGTAGTTCTCGTAAATAACCAATGGAACAATGTAGGGTAAGTATATCATTGGATTGATGATTTTAAAAAACACCAAGTTTTTAATGTATTTGTAAATAGTATTGTTCATAGATTCATTATTATGAACAACCATGATCAATATCTTTGGTGTATATTTTACAATCAAGTTCAATGCAATATCGTCATTGTTGGATTCTTGTATTTTCATATAATTAGTCAATCCAATCACAATTTCTTTTTTTAAAATATTAAAAGTATTGTTTAGTTGAAGAGTATTGTCTAGTAGTGATAGTATTTTAGAATTGGAGTATAAGTTTGGTGTCTTATTACATAATTTCAACAATTGGTTTATGATAATAGATTTGACTAACATGTTTTTATTAATATTGAATATCATAACCAGCTTATTTGTGATCGAATCAGATGTTATTACCATGTTGCTATGTATAATAAAAGATACTATTGCCACAATCAACTTCTTAAGTTTGTTATCATTTTCTGAATTGGCCAGTGTAACAACTAAGGATTCATACAGCTTTATCAAACTATCTTTACTATTAATATAGGTTATGATTATAATCAAATGCTCTAACTCATTAAGCTGGTATTTGAGCAGATCATTCAACAATATTGAGTTTATTGCGTTTTTAATTTTCACATCTGTTTTGATCATTGCTAAATTTGTAGCAAAAATCTTAAAAATGTTTAATCTCAGCTTCAAATCTGCATTGTTAAGATTCAATAATGGTATAAGTACAATCAAATCCTGTTTGTTTATAATATTACTATGATTTTGTAGCAAATTGTTAATAAATGCAATGTTGCTATTTAATTGCACTTTGTCATCGTTTTGATTATAAACTATGATACTATAAATCAAATCATGATTAATATTCTTAAACATTTTGATTAAATCCTTTGTCATCATAATATTTTTAAATTGCGGCACTATAGTATCATCTTCATTTACCAACTTAATCAAAAACCTTAACAAAACTTCATCTATTTCATCAAGTAAAGGTTCAAAAACATTTTCATACAAATACGCCTTAACCTCATTTTTGACCATCGAGTTATCATCATCTATCAACTTAAAAATACCTTTCAATCCATAAAATTTCAATTTTTCATTAATTGATTGTTCAAATATGGTTTTGTTAATTGATAAAACAGTCTTTCGTATATTCAAGCTGTCATTAAGAACATTGAATTCTATTTCATTAATAAACAATTCAATATACTTGATGTCTTGTTTAATAAAATTAAGAATTACTTCTTTTATGATGACTTTGTCTTCTTTTAAGATCTTTAAAATCAAATCTTTAATAAACTTTGTATTTATTAAACCTTTGTTTTGGTTAATCAAAATACTAAAATTCTTTAAGGCACCAAGTTGTAATTTCGGATTGTTAATAGTTTCTAATAGTACTTTAATATAAATTTCATAGTAATTTAATGAATTCAAATGATTATTAGACAGCTTGTAGTCGTTTTTATCATTTCTAACCAAATCACCTTTGAGCTCTGCATTTATCAATAGTTCAAAATCATTGTGAATCTGCTTATTGAATAGTTCATACTCGTTTTTTGACATATAATCCTTCAATTCATTGATAAAATTGTATTTTTTTAGCAAATAGTTGTTGTCAACGGTAGCATTAAATTGTTTCAAGTCTTCTTTCAATAAGATAAAATTATCATTTAATAAATGTTCAAAATACTCATCTTTTTTCAACTTATCCTTTCCTTTTATTATAAAGCTACCTAGCTCAGAAAGCACTGATAGTGAAACATTCCCCATACTACTATTATCCATAATATTAATCAGTTTGTTTATCAAGCTTGACAGCAGGTAATCTGGAACTACATCATTTACGTATTCAATGCTTTTGACTAGATCCTTGCTGTAAACCATCAGTTTCCCCTTTAAAGATATGTTATTTATTATCTTTTCTATGATCAAATCAGTAAGCATCACACCATAAGACAGCATTTCTAGCTCGTGAAGCTTACTTTTTTCAAGAATACCAGGCAACGATTCCTCAAAGTCTAAACCAACAGCCACGTTGCTCAGCATTTGTATAATGTTATAAGTAAAGTATGTAATGCTGGTGTTTTTTATGCCAATAAATTTAGTATCTTCCTTAAGAGTTGGAATTTTGTCAAATGAAATCATTATTAAATCTAAAATCAAATCCCTTTGGAGAGGATATTTTCCAAAAATCATTTTGAGAATGTTTGTAGTCGATTTCTTTATTTTTTCTATGGCCTTGTTGAACTTCGGAAAGTTTAGATTGTAATTATTAGTTCCATAGTCAAGTATGTATTGCAAAGAAAGTATAATTCTGTTCAAGTCCCAAGAATCTATAATCAAATTTGGAGTTAATAAAATTTGTAAGTTACTTAACAATTCAGAAAATTTTATTATGTTTTCCATATTTTCTTCTGTTCCAATGTCTTGTGAATATTCCGAAATAAAAATGAAAATATTATCCAAATATTCAAAGTTCAAAATCTTGTTTGTTGTTAAAATTAATATCTTTATTATCAAAAACATATTGTTGCACATATTGATGTCGTAGTTATCTTGCTTCAATCCATCTACAATTTTCCGTAAAACCTCATTTATTTCGTTATTAGGGGTTTCTTTTTTAATTAGAATATCTACAAAATACAACATCTGGTTAATAATTGAGGAGTTGATGTTATCAATATTACCCAAAATACTTATGAGCTCTTTATGTATTGTACTTAGAACATCGCCATTTGTTTCGTTCAATAATTTGTAATTATAATCATAAGAATCTTTAAAGTCTCTTTCAATTTTGCTCTTAATAACCACCTTCTTAACTTCAAAGCTTTCAGTGTCATCCCTCTTTCTTTTGTTCGAATCTTGTTTTAAAGTTTGAATCTTTTCTTGTGATAGCAATTCATTTGGTAACAAAAATTCAGCGACTTTACTCAAACCTAATTCTTTTTTGTCAAAGATAAAATCTTTTTCTGTTTCAAAATGTTCAAATTTAATAGCATTGTGATTGTATGTTAATAATTCTTTTTTCAGATCTTCCAGAATTTCTTCGTTTATATCAGAATTATTGTTTAAATTATCGACGGCCAATGAGTTTTCTAAACCATTGTAGTTTTGTATGTCTATGTTAATGTTGCCTGCACCAGGGACATTTATCAATTCAAATAACTGATTCTTCGGTAGTAAATGCTTAATGCAACTGCCTTCAAGTATGTATTTCAGATCTAACTTATGATTTTCCATTGGCTTGTGTACTTACTTTACTTAGCATATAACTATTTTTTAAAAATTTAAAACATATTAATTATATGCTGAAAAACGCGTAAAAGCATCGATCTTTAAATTTTCTGTGTAGCGAAAACATAAAAATACGTTTAACTTAGCAATGTATGGTAATATTAACATAGTCGTTTTTAGTATATTGAAGGGTGGTTGGGAGATTTTAGGTTTACTCTTAAAGCAGTCGGATTTATTTTGTGGCTTTTGATAACAGCTTGTTGATATTAGTTCTACAGTGAATATTAATATTTTTGATCAATACCAATAAGAACACATCTTGGAACGCACCTGTCTTTTTCAATAATGGATTCAAATAGCTAATGTTGAAATATTTCACTTCTTGTTGAAAAAAAGGAAAAAATATCGATCATATCTATTCAGATAACTATAAAATGATTGTATATTTTACCAATTATGGTTTAAATAGAGTGATAAGAACATCTACTTTCATTCGAGCCCTTTGCTTAATATTCAACAAAAGCAATACAACTTCTAAAACGGATTTAAAGAATCATAATCAAAATGATTACTTCAACGCTTTAATCAAATAGTTATAGTCTTCTCAAAAAAAAAAAAGAAAGTCAATGATAAACAAGGACTTCTACCTGTTCTTAAATAAATAAAATGATATACAAAGCACTCAGCAACATATATATATATTAAAAAATAATACTTAAATAAGTGATATTCCTGACAAAGCAGTCCATCTTAGCAGTCTATTTTATTTTTCTTCATAATGTTTCACAAACGCTTGATAATCAATAAATAATGTTTCGATTTTTGTTAGTTTATAATCCAATTACTTGGCAACTTCTTCAACAACTTGTTCATTCTTGGAAGTCCATAATCTTGAGGTCAATGAAACAGAGCCGTTATTCTTGTCACCTAAGTTCATTTCGTAAATACCTAAAGCAGACAACAAAGAACCTAAAGTCAACAAGTACATGGCTCTGTTATGCCAGTGTCCATAAACTCTCTTTGGGATATAATCAATAATACAGGATTGGAAACCTACGTAACAATGCATTAATAAGGTGTATGATAAACTTAGATCAACTAAAGTACTAACACCAGCACCTTGGATTAGGGACATTGAAACCAAAGGAATCAAACCTATGGCCAAAACTTTTTCAATTTTCCAGTGAATGGAGGATGATAACTTGTCTGATTTAGGATGTTTTAGGTTATCGTTGATATCTCCCTTAACACCACCTGGGTTTTGTGGTAAGGTTGGTAAAAAAGGGATGGTGAAGTATCTTAAAGAATTAAAAGTCATTTGATTTTTTCTTGTAAGGGTTTGTAAGGTAGATCTACTACCAGCAACTGATCTAAAGCCTAGCATTTCGATTAGTGTTTCTTATATGTTCGGGTTGTTTGGTGCCTTAGCTTGATTTCTATTAAATGAAAATATTAAGAATCTATATAAACCAATGCAATTTTTTCACTCGCTGTTTTTTTCTCTACCTCTAATATCTTCCTAGCTTTTTTCTTATGGGAATGCTTGGTATAAACGATAGCGGAGCGAGTCTAATTGGACCTGAGATTTTTGACTGCTAGTGGGGGGTTTTTTTCCCTTGTAAAACCGAAAAAACAGTCATATGGGCGGAATGGCACAAGGGAAAAAGTGGTCGGAGAAAAATGCTGAGGTGGAGAGATTTGGACATTTTTCTCGGACATAGCAGTGTTGCTACACGTGCTGCTCGGATATGGTGGTATTTGCACACGTGATAATTGGATATAGCAGTATTTGCACACGTGACTCATTGTTGGATATAGCAGTATTTGTGCACGTGATACTTATGTAAAACTCACTAACAGTCTAGAGCATTCAACGCTTCATACATACACATTTTTTTTTTCTTCTTTCTCTCATAATCATCGCTGAGTCTCTAGATTTATAAAATTGATTATAAAAGAAGAGGATTCCTCAACATGACAAACCATAGTCAATTCCATAATAATCAATAACCAACCAAAAAGGATGAATTTAGTTTCGAAAAGCTTTATATCGCTTTCAAAACCGAGTTTAAACACTAACATATCTAAAAGATACAGATCTTTCTTCAACTTTGAAAAGAAAAATACTCCTGTTTATACACCACCGAATTACTCATTGACCAGCAACATTTCCAAAATCAACATAGAATCGCCTATTTCATCAAATACTTCAGACGACATTCTTGAATGCTCTATTTCCACATTACCTAACGGTGTCACTGTTGTCTCCAAACATATACCCAATTTAAAAACAGCTACAACAGGTGTTTTTATTAAAACAGGTTCAAGAGCTGAAGTTTATAACAACAATGGTGTGGCCCATTTTTTGGAACATTTAGCGTTTAAAGGTACAAGAAGCAGAACTAAATTAGAAATGGAGCAATTTTTTGAAAACAACGGATGTCATTTGAATGCATATACATCAAGAGAAAATACTGTTTACTTTTCCCATACCCTTAAAGAACACCTTGAAACTTCAGTAGATATCATATCTGATATCATCACCAACTCCAAATTTGAGAAAAAAGACATAGAAAACGAAAGAGATGTTATCATTAGAGAAAGCGAGTTTGTAGACTCCCAATATGATGAAGTCGTATTTGATCACTTACATTCAATTATATTCAAAGAAAGTTCCTTAGGTTTTCCTATTTTGGGTCCTATTAACAACATCAAAAAAATTGATAGACAAGATATAAAAAACTTTATTTATGAACATTATAAAGGTAACAGAATGGTAGTTGTAGGTGTTGGTTGTGTTGAGCATAATGAATTCTCATCCATTGTTGAAAAATACTTTGGTAAATTGCCTAAAGCTGAAAACAACATCGAAGTAGAAGAATCCAAGGAGGTTTTACATAAAAGACCTACAGAATTCTTTTCAGGAGAAAAAAAAATACAAAAAGATGAAGTTACCTCAACTAACATAGCAATTGCACTAAGAAGTGCTTCTTGGTCTTCAAACGATTACTTTAAGTCCATTTTGGCCCAATCTATTGTTGGTAACTGGAACAAATCCGATGGGCACAGCACCAATAGTTCATCTAAATTAGCTCAAATAGCTGCTGCTGGTAACAAAAACTTGGGCTTAGCTGAATCATACATGTCATTCTCCACCACCTACGGGGACATAGGAATTTGGGGTATTTACATTATTTGTGATTCTAACCAAAACCAAAACCCAGAAATGATCATCAATGAAGTCATGAAAGATTGGAAGAGATTGTCTAATGGTGAGGTATCTGACTATGAATTTGAAAAGTGTAAAGCATTGTTAATATCATCTTTGGTTTTATCTTTGGATGGTACAACTCCATTATTTGAGGAAATTGGTAGACAAGTTTGTACCAATGGTAAAACCTATAAAGTCAGAGATATTATTAATACTCTTGAAGGCATTTCTAAACAAGAAGTCATAGACTGGTGCAAAAAATCTATAAACAAGGAATCACCTTTGGCTATTGTCTCTTTTGGACAAACTCAAAACGTTCCATCTCTTGATAAGTTAAAGTCTCAATTATATGATTAGGACTTTTATATAAAAAAAACTTTCTGTAAATATATAAATTCTTTTTTTGCTATTAAACATTCTTAAAAACATCTTTTGCTGGTGGTCTCTTCATGTTCACTGCTGGATCTATTGATTTTGCACCAATTTCTTCAACACCATCCATCAAGAATTCATTTTCAGATACCATGTACTTCTTGATATTCAAAGGTATATGATCATCATCTTCTGTTTTGTTTCCCAAATGTTCAGTCTCTTCTTCACTTTCTTCATTAGCAAAAATAACACCTATTGCATCCATCCATTTCTTTCTCTTTTCTAACAACTTCTTTAAGTTGATATCTGCAATTCCATGCTGAATTTCTTGTTGTTGTTGAAATTGCTGTGAAGCTGTAGAATCAGGATTAGATATAGTATTTCCAGCATCTCCACTGAGTTCAGCTATAGCGTTTTCATTTACATTGTGAACCTCAGTAATTGTATGTTTGTGTTTTTTCTTCTTGCTGTGAGAATTTTTCAATCTTCTTGCATACTCATGATCAACCTGTTTATTTAAATTATCCAAAATCTGGGCATAATCTTGATAAGCCAAATGTTTTTTGAGAATTGGCTTTAAAATCTGTTTTCTTTGATTATTTCTATTATTCACAACTCTTAGTTTTTTTTGCAATGTTCTTAGCTCAGAGCAAACTTCATCATCTTCCTTTTCTTTGACCCAATTGATCCCTAAGTTTTTCCCTTCGCTTTCAGTCTCTACTCTGCCTATAGATTTGTTTGCTACTGCAAAGACACCCAAGCTTTTCAATTCTTGTTTTATTCTTTCCTCGAAAGATTCATAGTTTAATGAAGACAAAATTTTAGGGTTTTCTATTTTCCAAGTAAACGGAACTGTAGATGATTCAATTGTTGGTTTAAAATTTTCAGAGGTTCTTCCATCTTCTAGTGTCTTGACATCAGCTTCATAAATTTCATCAAATCCAAAGTCTTCTTCGTCATTTAGTAACTCCTCTTCATCTTCATCATACTCGTCATCATCCTCATTTTCTTCTTCATCATCTTCATCATCATCTATATCATAATTGTCCTTATCCTCAAGTTTAAAATCTATCAACTTATTTTCATTTATCAGCTTTTGCTGCATTAATTCAAGTGATACTTTTTCTTCTTCTAGATTGTTATCCTCATCATCATGTTTTAAAAAGGCAAATTCTTTTTGTAAGTTAGAATCCGTTATTAAGCATTGCATCAATCTTGTACTCAAAGGACCAAGGGAAACCACATTATCACCGTCTAAAGACTTATCCACTTCAGTAGCAGCAGACACACCTGGTTTCCTGCCTTTTGGTTTGCCCTTTCCTGAAATTTCCGTTGACGAAGAAAGGGAATTATTAGTATCAGTACTGTCTTTGCTTTTCTTTGCACTTATGAATAATGAAGAGTCCCCCTTGGGCAATACCAATTGAGGGAAGTGATTATAGATAGATGGAAATTTAGTCAACAGAGCCTTTAACTCTTGCAAGTTTTTCTGGCTATATGCATTTGAAGATGCATCTAATAGATTGAAACCAGATGGGTTTGATAGCAAAGATATCATATTAGGGTTATCTTCAAACCACTTGATCAAATATAACTTTCCTAGTCTTGGTATCAAATAAGGAGTTACATTAGGATCATACATCTTATTATCGTTGATATCATCAAACAAGATATCAATCATCATATCGGCCTCATTCTTCACTTCTTTGGAGTTTTTTTCTTTTAAATACTTCTTTTTAATATTTTCTGTTTTTACAATTTGTTTTTCAAATAGTATTCTATTTGGTACTACATAATCCAATGACAAGAACTCTTCATCCTTATCGACAAACCTTCTGAAAAATGGTTCTATGTATGACAAAAAAGTTGAAAATTGTATTTGAGTTGGTGGTTTTGGCTGTGTTAAATCCAAATCTGGAAACTTTGCTGGCAAATCAGCTATAAGATCTCTCTTTGGAAATCTACTGACACCATACTTTTGTCTTAAGTACGTCAATTTTTTTTGAGCATTAGGAAACTTTTCAATCTTTTGATCCTCATTTTCATTGAATAACCCCATAAGACTCATAACCTTAGGTAGAGTCTGTGGCTCTACATACTCCAACTTAGGGTTTTTATACAACGGATCATTTTCCTTTTTCAACTTGTGTTGTTTCAACTCCTCTTCTGAAATGTTGTTATTTCTAGCTTCATCTTCATTTTCAAGTATTTTGTCGGCAGTTTTTTTAAATTTCTTGATATTGGAAGGTTCTTCTTCATCTTCTGTATCTCTATTTCTCTTGTTAGAGCTATCATCTTTGTTCAAAGCCTTCAACTTTTCATCATCTTTATCAATCAATTCATTCATTCTATCAAACAAAGTCTTCAATTTAAATTGAAGCTTGTTTCTAGTGAATTTATCCAGCATTTCTTTATTGAGAATTTGATGGTTCTTTATCGCATGTGTGTATCTGATGGCATCATTTCCGTTCGCATCCTTCTTTCTCATTGTTTTGTAGGCATCGTCTTTGTTAATGGATAAGATGTCTAAAATCTCGTCCATTATCTGATTAGATAACTCAATATTATTATCATTTTCCATTTTAAAATGTATTATATATATCTTTCTTAGTTTGTTGGTCCTTGTTTTATCGATTATTGGATACAATTAATAAGGGATTAGTTGAATTTAAATGTTGTTTACCGGAAAGTTTGTTTTTACCAAGGGTTGCTTAAATCCGACATAACTCTAGAAATCCACTTTTATAAAGTATGAAAATTTTTCACCTTTGAAGAAAAAAAATTGAAAATCTGCGAAAGCAATGCTATGGGCTTATAATTGATTGATTCTATACTTCTGAACATAATATGGAAGCATTGTAGGAACCACCCTAAACAAACATAACAATTGAAAGAAACTTGAGATCAATGTTTAGATTAAATAAATTTAATACCTTTAAGGGTATTTCTAGCCAAATGGTTAGAAAGTATGCACAAGATACTAAACAAGAAGCTGTTAATTTCGTCAGAGACAGAACAGCCAATCCTTTGAATCCATCTACTTGGACCCATCTAAATGCAGCCCAAGTGTTAGATATGTATTTTCAAGCCTGTTCAATGAAATATTTACACCCTTCTTTACCAGTTCAAAAGCATTTAGAATACCACAATGAAGTTGAATTGGAGCAATTACAAAGAATAGCACCAGAAATCGGATTTGATACCAATTATTTAACCACATTATACAACAACGGTGTTTTATCTGAAGCTTTAACCGAAGTTATTAATGAAAGTTTATCTGACTCAAGAGACATAACACATGTTTACTCTCCAGGAGCACTAGAACAATTTGAAAAAATCAGAAGTGATAGACATTATTTCAGAATAAAAGCTCATGAATTACCATTGTTGGTTGAAAAGAGAGTCTCCTATGAGCACAGATCTGATGAAGAGTACCCACTTAAATTTATCTTCAGCAATGCTCTTAATGACAAAACTAGCAAAATGAATGCTTCTTGTAGAGTTGAATTCATCGTTAAGAATTTGAAATTGGACGAAGATGTAAAGCATGTGGTCAGACTACTGGCTGGTGAACATTATAACATTAAAAAAGATACCGTTAGTATATCATCAGGTTTATTCAATACTGGTGTACAAAATGCTTCTTATTTGAAAGAAAAAGTACAAACTTTAGTTCAAAGTGCCAAAGAGAATTTGAATGAGTTTAAGGATATTCCATTGGATGTCAAAGAAGTTGAAGAGATTAAAGCTGAAAAAACATTGAAAGAAGAAAAGTTAAGTTTGGAAAGAAACTTCCCTAAGGAATGGGCACAATCTGCCGATCACGTTGAAAAGAGACTAGACCCACGTCCTTTAATGAAGACATATTACGAACAAATGAAACACTTAGAACGTTTGCAACACACCTTTTCTTCTCAATAGTCATTATTGTTGAAAGCCTTGTATACAGATTATATAACTATTTTTTTTTATTTGTTTTGACTTCCTATAGCTCTTAAAAAAAATAATCCTTGTAAGAAAAATATACCAGGTATTTCATAACTTATTCTAAATAAATGAAGTAATAAACCTAGTGTGTTGCCTCCATATATATATATCACCTATTCAATTACACTAGGGCCTTTTTTCTTTTTTTCCATAAAAACAAAGATACAACGGTTTAATCATCTTTTCTGATCCTAATACCTATAATAGAAAAGTAATATAGCTTCATTCAATAAGGCTATATTAGTTGGTAGCGGCAGCGGCAGCAGCGGCGGCAGCAGCTTTTTTCTTCTTTTCAGCTTTTTTGGCTTTTTTCTTCTTTTTCTTCTTTTCAGCTTCATCATCCAAAGCTCTTTTACTACCAATTCCAACGTTATCATTGGTACTTGGAGAACCATTTTCGTCAGCAGCATCTAGGTTAGTAATGATAGTGGAATCAGGTTGAATATCATCTGCTGAGCCAATAGTTTGGTTTTTTTCGTTGTCATCGTCCAAGTAACCTTCGTTTTTCAAAGCAACTGGATCATTGAAGTTGATGGAAATACCACTTTTCTTGGCTTCTAGGTATTCTTGCTTTCTCTTGTTGTAAACTTCTAATTCATGGTTATAAGATAATCTCCATTTTTCTTTTTGTTCTTCGTCCAAATCTCTCCACATTTGGGAAATAGTCTTGGTTAATTCGATTTGAGTCAATGGTGGTAAACCTTTATCAATTCTGTCTTGCTTGATGGTATCTCTAATGTAAGCAGTGTAAGCAAAGAAAATGGTCAATGGCTTTTTAGGAGCAAATGGATCTTTTTTCAACTTCTTCTTCTTAGAACCATCTTCTAATAGAGCACTTTCGCCTTCAACAGAAGGATCAATGATCTTGAATCCAATCTTGTCACCATATTCACCAACAACACCTTCCAATTGAGCAGTACCTTGACCTAACAAAGCTAATGATTGTTGTAAAGTAAGGAAAGCTTGATCTAAGTCATAGTTTTCATCTTGTATACAATGATAAAAATCTAAGATACTTGAGGCAGAGTGGGAAGCAGCCTTCGATAGTTCAAATAGAGAGGAAACCAAAGAGTCTTTGGCCAGTTTAAACTTGTGTTCAGTAGACATTGTAGTTTTTGTTTAATTCAGTTAATATTTTTTTTTTTTTTTGGTGTTTGTGTAACGTTTGTTTCCTTTTTTTTAAACAGAGATTGTTTAAACAATGACTCTGCCTATCAAGAAAATCAAAACAAACCAGGTTTCGGCGTAGATAGTCTGTGTAAAAGGGGAAAATTTTTTTTTTTGTTCCCTGTTGCGTAGTTTTACACGGGGCAAAGGCTGCAACGCGTAAAATACACAGAAAATAATAATAATAATGATAATGTAAATAAACCCCGCCTTTCAAACTGATAATGATATCAAATGTTTATGAGACTAATTAAGCTGTAAGATCTTTCTTTATTAATACTTTAAATGTGTTTGAATTTTTTAGCTTTTGTTTGAGATTAATATTGTTATCAAAGAACGCCTTTTTTTTATATATAGCTGCCATAAACTTATATATTCAAAATGTGAACAAGATTCATCTGTTAAAAAACTGCTGCAGTTAAAATGTGCTTTTATTTGGCAAATTCACTTTATGAATCAATATACCCGTTGTTTTATATCATCAAGAATACTTGATATATCAGAAGTAAATGGCTATTTGAATAGCACTACTGTTATAATAATTTTGTTCAAATTTGGTAGCGAATTAAGATTAAGAACCAAATTTGCACAAACATGTAATAAGATTTTAGACGACATAATAAAGGCTTATATTTTGCTTTATTACCAAAGAACCGTAACTGAAATGCAATTTATAATGATATATATGTTGAAACTGCTAAAATTTGGCAGAAAATCTTATATAAATAAATGTTGAAAATCACTGAAATCAACATTCCACCGGTTTAGATGTTAGCAAAGGCATATAAGAAATATACTTCAAATATTTAAACCAAGATCAGTTAAATTTTTTCCATTTTAGTCAATATATGCATAATCAAAGATAAATCGATTTAGATTTCAATTGATTAAAAACGTTACCATTCATAGTGTCTTCGCTACCAGCATAACTACGTTTTGATACTCATAAGTGAAAAATTTCCTATTTAGGATATATATCGATAATTTCTTTTTTTTTAAAAAAAGCTAAGCAAATTTTTTTTTTTTTGAATGGTATATAAGGGCAAACCTGCTTAGGGTTTTGAATTATTGTAAATTTTTTTTAAATTCACACTAAAATTATTCTTGATTACATTAATAAAGCAATTAAAGAAAAGACCGAATCAAAAAGAATACACTTCTTCGGAAGGTGTTTTTTTCACGGAAATATTTTGCCACGATTAAGACTATTAATGCCTCCACTAGTCCTTGATTGCCAAATAATCATTTTTATTTTCTTTTCCCAGATTAATTAACTTTTTTTTAGGAAGCTTATGGATGTTAGAAATTTTTTTAACGAAAAAAGATGATCCAGTAAGTGTCATAACAGAGTTCACATTTTTTTTATTAATTTATAAACAACTTTTTTCTTGTAGTATTCGTTCTTTTATTTCTTTTCTTTATTTACTTAATAACTTCCTACGGCTAATGGGGCAGTGTAGTTAACGTTTTGGTAATCCCAATAGAAGCTTTGGTAAGTTGGTAAATTGGTGATGTTACAGGCAGTGGCAAAGTCGGTAATGTTACTCATTCTAGTATCGTAGTATTTGTAGAAATCGTTTAATTCACAAGAGAAACCAGGTCCGGTGCTACATTTTGGAATTGGAATAACAGCATCATTCAAAATGTATCTAACGTATGATGAGTTACCACATTCATAGTTTTCTAATTGGATTCTGGCACCCATTGGAACAATCCAACTCTTCTTGTTGTTAGTGTTGGAGAAATCGAAATCAGAAGTCATAGGAATTTCATCATCAAATAGACCGATGGCAGCAACTAAATGTTGAATGTTGACATCATGGGCAAAACTGACGTAAGCATTGTATTCCTTAGGTGGGTTCTTCAATAATTCAACACTGGCATTGAAGAAGACTGAACCAACAGACTTGATTAATGGGTTACCTGGACCATCTACATAGTATCCATAGACGTCATCAGCAATAGAGTTCCAGACTAATTCTTCTTGAGTGAAGATTTCACAGATTGGAGAATAACCAGCAGCATCGATTTCATAAGCACACCAGGTAAATAAGACACTGGCATCATCAGAAGTTAAATTCAATCCTTTGGTACCGTTGTTTAATCTACTGGCAATGTTCTTCAAGTAAGTGTCATCAACATCATCAATGATGTCTTGGTGTACAATAACATCCCAAACATTACATGTTTCAGATGGGGTCAAACTGTTACCACCGGTTTGTTCTAATTCATTTAAAACTTGCATATCAATTTCAGTACCTAAGTATTGATTTAACATATCACTGAAATAAGAAGCAGTCTTGAAAACTCTTAAATTAGAGGCAGTGAAAATTGGTAACTTATCACCAATAATACTTTGGTACTTTTCAGCAAAGGCAGTACCGAATTTCTTGGCAGTTAATTCACCAGCGTATGGATTCAAAACACCATTGATGGAATCAGTAGTTGTGGTTAAAAGTTCTAAAGAAGCATTTGTGGATAAAAAGAATTCATAAGTTGGATCAACCATGAAGCTTAAGTATTCACTGTCAGCTAAGTTCTTCTTGGATACCTTAGCAATGGTTTCGTAAACTTCTTTGATTGTTTCACCTTCACCATAACCAGGGTATCTTTCACCATGTCTACCCAAACTTTGAACTTGCTTTAAAGTACAGGTTTCTGGAATAGCAGTATCAATTTTGTAGTAGTTGTCAGAAATTGGATAAGGGAAGTATGGAGCACTTCCTGCTAAGAAAGGAAACATGTGAGATTGATCTGGCTTGTTAGCATTGTAAGCACTGTTCCCATTTTTAGAGTTAAAAATTGGTAGCGCGGAAGCGGAAGAAATCAATAACAGAATTGATAATGTTTGTTGTGAGATCATTGCTGAGTAAGTAGTTTTTGTTTGGCTTTATACATCTTTCTCTTTTCTTAAGTTGAATAAAGTCATTAGGTGAAATTTTTAAGATCTGAAATGGATCTATAATTCTGTTTATATACGGTGCCAATTTCACCAAATTCAAACAAAAGTGAATAATTTTTGAAGTGCTTTAGATGAGCATCATGAGGTTTTTTTTTATTTCTTTTTTTTTTAAGGATAATCATTAATCCCCTTTGTTCAAAATATTTGGAAAAATTTGTTGATACCGAAAACGAATAAAATTGAGTGAACTTTTGGAAATTAATATTGAATAAAAACAAAAAAAAATTATTGTTAAAATAAAAAAACTATTTTTTAAGGAGGGTATATATTGAAAAAAAAAAAGAATAAATTAGAGGAACCTAATAACTTTGAACGGCAATAGGAGCAGTGTAGTTAACATTTTGGTAGTCCCAGTAGAAACTTTGGTAAGTTGGTAAATTGGTAATGTTACAAGCAGATCCAAAAGCAGTGATATTGCTTAATCTATCTTCAGCGTACTTGTAGAAATCGTTTAATTCACAAGAGAAACCAGGACCTTCGTTACAATCTTGAATTGGTACGACTGCATCATTAACAACATATCTAACATAGGATGAGTTACCACAGTCATAGTTTTCCAAAATAACTCTGGCACCCATTGGAGTGATCCAACTCTTCTTGTAAACAGTGTTTCTGTAATCAAATTTGGAATCCATTAATTCATCAGTGTCAAATAAACCAACAGCAGCCATCATATGTTGAATGTTGACATCATGAGTGAATCCAATGTAAGCACTGTATTCTTTTGGTGGGTTCTTTAATAGAGAAACAGTAGAATTGAAAAATACTGAACCAACAGATTTAACCAATGGGTTACCAGGACCATCACTGTAGAAACTGGATAAATCATCGCTGAAGGCGTTTAAGACCAACTCTTCTTGGGTGAAGATGTTACAAATTGGTGAGTAACCTGAAACATCAATTTCATAAGCACACCAATCAAATAGCATGTTGGCATCACTACTGGTTAAGTTTAAGCCTTCAGTAGCATTGTTTAATCTAAAAGCTAAATTGTCTAAATAAGAAGTATCCATTGCATCAACAATATCTTGGTGAACTGGGAAGTCCCATACATCACATGTTTCAGATGGAGTCAAACTATTACCACCGGTCTTTTCCAATTCATTCAAAACTTGCAAATTAATGGTAGTACCCAAGTATTTGTTAATAATGCTTGAAAAGTACTTAGCAGTCTCATAAACTCTGCTGTTTGATGAAGTGAAAACAGGCAAAGTATCACCGATCAAATCTTTGTACTTTTTAGTAAAGGCTTCACCAAAGTTCAAAGCAGTCAATTCACCAGCGTGAAGATTCAAAGCACCAGTCAATGAATCTTCGGTGGTTGTCAATAATTCTAAAGAGGCATTGTTTTGTAAGAAAAATTGATAAGTTGGGTCAACCAAAAAGTTGAAGTATGGGTTGTCAGCTAACTCAGTTTTTGATAAGTTGGCAAACTTGGTGTTGTAAAGTTTGATCAACTTGTTACCTTCAGAAGTACCAGGGTATCTTTCACCATGTCTGGCCATAACTTGAACTTGCTTTAAAGTACATGTTTCTGGAATTGAAGTGTTGATTTTGTAATAGTTTTCACCTAATGGGTAAGGGAAGTAAGGAGCAGCACCTGCTAAAAATGGAAAAATAGCAGATTGATCCTCTTCATTAGCCAAGTATGAAGATTTAGTACCTTGAATAGAGGCAGCAGAAGCAGCAGAAGCGGCTAGAGAAGCAAGTACAATTTGAGATAGCATTATGTGTTTTTCTTTTTCGAGTTTAGAATTCTTACTGGTCTTTTTCTACTTTCTTTCAGGATTGTTAAATTGTCAAGTTTTGTACCTGTTTAAATAGTTTTTTGAAATCCTTTTTATGCATTTCAACTATGAATAAAACAACATGTGGCCTTAAAAAATAGATTGACCCCCTCATACCCATACTTCAACAACAATTAAGGAGGGAACTTTACCCCTTAATTGTTAAGTCTATATGGTTCATTAAGGTTAAAGTTTTAACTTAAAACCCATGTGCCAATGTTTCATTATCGTGTTTGTTTACACCACGTGGAATTATTTTTGTTGAAAACAAATTTCAAAACAATTGAGCCCTTTAAATCGTTTTATTTAAAAAATTTGGACACAAACGCCGATTGTGATAATTTACGAGACACATATATTTAAATTTTTTTTATTTTTTTTCTTCTTCCATCTCATATCACCATCCTAGGATACTTCAGAAAATTAA
>ERZ794936.55-NODE-55-length-92121-cov-45.665827_pt1 | contig 92121 bp, 89 predicted proteins | sample MGYA00511083_ERZ794936 | MGnify/ENA primary metagenome ERZ794936 (study PRJEB30137, sample SAMN04331409) | food metagenome | isolation source: Y2 must sample point D1 replicate A | place: Australia: South Australia | collected 2014 ... | reverse complement strand
ACTGATTAACTGATTAACTGATTAACTGATTAACTGATTAACTGATTAACTGATTAACTGATTTCGTTGCGGGATATTTTTATAGTATTGGTGATTTTCCTCACATTAAAAATATATCAGTCTGCTACTGTCTGAACCACCTGAATTGAGTCAGGCAGATTATTAAGATCAACGCGAATTCATCGCACTCTCTTCTATGAGTAATAAAAATAAATCAGGAATATTTCAGCCAGGGTATTGGAAAACTATAACCTGTATTCATTCAATGAATACGGGTAATTGATAAAGGACGCTATCAATGATGAAACCTCTTTTATTGTCATCGATGATTACCGGAATGCTTATTGCCCCGTCAGTCAATGCAGTAAATACTCACTTCCAGCCACAAATTAGCAGTGACCGTCCCAATATTATCCTTATTGCTACCGAGGATATGAATGCCAGAATCGGAGCCTTTGGCGATAAGGTGGCCAATACGCCTAATCTGGATGCGCTGGCGAAAGAATCGGTCCGGTTTACCAATGCATTTACGATGGCGGGGGTGTCTGCACCTTCACGTGCAGGGCTGATTACGGGGGTATTTTCTCATACCATCGGGTTACAACATATGCGCACCGCAACAAGGCCGGAAGGGGCCTATGTCGGCGTGCCTCCCTCCTGGGTCAAAGGCTACCCTGAGTTACTGCGGCGCAGTGGCTACTTTACCTATAACGATACCAAGACCGATTACCAGTTTACCCGCGGGCATGCCGATGTGGGGCCGTTCTCATTATGGAGCGAGCACGGGGACTACGGCAATATGGACGATTTAAGGGTGCCGGTGGCCTGGCGTAACTACGATCTGCAGGGTAAGCCGTTCTTTATGAACTTTAACCCGCAAATTACCCACGAGTCGGCGCTCTTTAGCGACAATAATACGCCGCAAGGGTTTGAGTATATTACGAAAGTATGGAATGAACTCCGCTCACATTACCGGTATACACCGACTGACCCGGCCAATGTGGTCATTGAACCCTGGCTGGTCGATACCCCGGATACCCGCCAGGAACTGGCTCAGCTCTATGACAATGTTCAGGTGATGGATCAGCAGGTCGGTAATCTGATCCGGGCGCTGAAGAAAGATAAGCTCTGGGACAATACGATTGTTATCTTCACCGCCGATAACGGCGATGGTCTGCCGCGTAAAAAGCGGGAAGGTTATGATTCCGGAACCCATGTTCCGATGATGATCCATATCCCGGCGAAATACCGGCCGGCAGGCTGGCCTGCGGATGGTAGCAGCGATGACCGGCTGATTTCCTTTGAAGATCTCGCGCCGACCCTGCTTGGCTATGCCGGTGTGCAGGTACCTGACTATATGAAAGGTATTGATCTGTCGAAGGATAATGCGCCGCGACGTGAATATGTCTACGGTTCGAGAGGGCGGATGGATAATCTGAAAATGCGTTCGCTGTTTGTCAGAGATAAAAACTTCCAGTATGTGCGTAATCTGGATAGCACGCCGGGCGGTGCCAGTATCCCTTTCCGTAACGCATTACGCAGTATGCATGACCTGGTGAATGCGCAACAGAATAAGCAACTGAATCCGGCACAACAGGCCTGGTTTGAACCGCGTCCGGCCGAAGAGTTTTACGACCTCAGAAAGGATCCGGCGCAGTTAAAAAATGTCATTACCGACAGCGCCTATCGTGCAGAAATTGCCCGTTTTCGTCAGGCGATGGATGACTGGCGTGATCAGGGGAATGATACCAACCTGATCGATGAAGGACAGATGGTTACAGATCTGCTGGATACTCAGGGCCGGCAGCATGTCACCTTATCTCCGGTCGTTATGCAGGATGAGGTCAATCATAAGATCTACCTGAGTAACCGGACCGAAAATGCCTCTATCGGTTACAGCTGGGATGGTAAAACCTGGCAGCTTTATACCGGCGCGATCACACCGCGTTCAGATAAGTCAGTCCTTCATTTTAAAGCAGTGCGTTACGGCTGGCAGGAAAGTCCGTCAGAGCAATGGACGCCGGCACATTAATCCCCGCAGTGATTCAGTGTTGCCTGTACGGGCAGCACTGCCCGTAGACGGAAGCTGATCATGAATCGTCCTTTTGAGCATTTCCAGGTGATTGCCAAACCCTCCGGGTCGGTCTGTAACCTTGACTGTACTTACTGTTTTTACCTGGAAAAAGAGCGGTTATATCCGGACAGAAAAAACCACTGGAAAATGGATGACGCCACGCTGGAAGCGTTTGTCCGGCAGAATATTGAGGCGGGGACCTCAGAGGTGGCGGAGTTTATCTGGCAGGGCGGTGAACCGACATTGATGGGCATTGACTACTTTGAAAAGGCCCTGACTCTGCAACAGCGTTATCGCGGCAACCGGCAAATTAATAACTATCTCCAGACGAACGGTATGTTACTGGACGATAGCTGGGCCCGTTTTCTGAAAAAACACCACTTTCTGGTGGGGATTTCTCTGGACGGTGACCGTGTCAGTAATGACCGCTGGCGTCAGACCCGCGCAGGAAAGAGCAGCTATGAGAGCGTGCTGGCCGGCATCCGCGTACTGAGGCAGCACGGCGTGGCGTTCAATACATTAACGGTGGTTAATGCAGAGAATGTCAGGCGTCCGCTGGAAACGTACCAGGCGCTGAAACGGGCCGGCAGCCGTTATATTCAGTTTATCCCGCTGGTGGAAAGAGCCGCGAATAAGCCAGGCCCGGACGGACTGACGCTGATATCACCGGATTTCACCGGACAGAGCGAGGTGACTCCCTGGTCGGTTCCGGCACAGGCATATGGCCGGTTTCTGAACAAAATTTTTGATCACTGGCTGCTGAATGACACGGGCAGTGTGTTTGTGATGAATTTTGAACAGACGATGACACAACTGGCCGGGGGACAGGGATCCTGCGTCACTGCGCCGACCTGTGGTGCGAACCCGGTGATGGAAGCGAACGGGGATGTCTATTCCTGCGATCACTTCGTCTACCCGCAACACCGGCTGGGAAACATACATCATTCGGATCTCCGGGATCTGATCAACTCTGAACAGAATATCCGCTTCGGCCAGCATAAACTCCGTCACCTCGACCCTGACTGTCTCCGTTGTACGTTCCGGCCACTCTGCCATGGAGGGTGCCCGAAACACCGGTTTGAACAGGCGAATAAAAACTATTTATGTGCCGGTTATAAAGAATATCTGCGGCATTGTTTACCTTCAATGGACATTATTCTTTCACTACTTAAATCAGGGAGGTCTCCGCAAAAAATAAAACGCTATTTCAGACACCACACCGCATAACAATAAAATCAACGCAACAGGATAGGTTGCAAAATAACATAAATAAATATTATTTCAGGATGAATTAATATGATGACGATTAAAAATACTTTCGGGGTAATGCTGTTAGCCGGACTGTCCTCTTTTCAGATGAATGCTCATGCTGTACCGATTTATGATCAGGGCGGAAACCGGGTGCATCTTGACGGACGTGTACTGGGGCGTCACTTCTTCAGTCAGAATAAGGCGATGAGTGGCGATGCGGTCATAGCCCGTATTAATTTATGGGCAGAAACCGACATCAATGATCAGATGTACGGTTACAGCCGTTTCGAACATGATTTCCGGGCAAATAAGGCCGAAAGTGAGCCTGGGGAAGATTATACCCGTTATGCCTATGTCGGTATCTCGGCCGGAGAATATGGGTATTTCGATTACGGAAGGAATGACAGTGTTTTTTATGATGTTGTACGCTGGACGGATATTTTCCCTGTCTGGGGTGCGGGTTCTTTTTCTATTGATAACTTCCTGTCACGCCGCAGTTCCGGCTCTTTTTCCTACCATAACCGGGATCTTTTTACTCTGGTGAAAGGGCTGGAAGCCGGTTTCCAGTTTCAGGGGAAAAAAGAAGGTAATACCCCGGCGCTGAAACAGAATGGCAACGGTTATGGTATGTCTTTGACGTATAAAATCCCGGATACCGGTATTTCTCTTGGCGGGTCCTATATCCGTTCGTCGCGGACGGATGCACAGAAAAAACTGGCGCTCGGTAGCGGGGACAATATGGAAGCGTGGGTGGCCGGGGCAAACCTGGAACACGCCCCTTTTTATGCGGCCGTATTGTATTCAGAAAGCCGTAATTTGAACCCGGTCCGTAGCAGCGCGCTAAATATTTCCGGGTTTGCGAACAAAGCCAAAAGTTTTGAAGCGGTAGCCTCCTGGAATACACCTCTGAGCATTACGGCATCTGCCGGATATATACAATCGCGGGGGGAAGGTCTTGAATCCATCGGTAATGCCTGGCTGGATAAAGCATTGGTATTTTTCGCCGCCTATCCGTTTAATGATAACTTCCGGATCACCACGGAATATAAAAAGAGCCTGCTGAAGAAAGATAATGCGCTTCGTCTGGCAAATCAGGATGCGGTAGCCGTTACCATGATCTATGTCTTCTGAGGCCCGTCCCGGAAATCATACCGACAGGCACGGGTCCTGAGCAGGCATTTGACGGAAATGCGGCGATATGGACCCGTTCAGGGCTAAGGTGTTGCATACAGGCTCCGGTTAATGAAACAAGAGATCAATGGTGCAGATTTCTGCGGTGACAGAGGGCAATCCTCAGCGCTGTCACATAAATCTTTTGCGGTACTGACTGACGAAAAGCCGTGGTAAATTTCGGCGCTGGCGCAAAGAAAGGCCTGTCCGGAAACGCTATGCTCGCAATTTGTCAGAGACAGGGCGATTGCAGATGCATGAAATACGTTTGATATTACTGTTGTTACAGCAAATGTGTGTCTTTCTGGTCATCGCCTGGCTGATGAGTAAGACGCGCCTGTTTATTCCGCTGATGCAGGTGACGGTGAGGTTTCGCCATAAACTGCTCTGCTATATCACTTTTTCTTTCTTCTGTATTGCCGGAACCTATTTCGGCCTGCACATCGATGATTCCATTGCCAATACGCGGGCTATCGGCGCGGTGATGGGGGGGCTGCTCGGGGGGCCTTCGGTGGGGATCCTGGTCGGACTGACCGGTGGTCTGCATCGCTATTCTCTGGGAGGAATGACTGCCGTCAGTTGCATGATCTCAACGGTGATCGAGGGGCTGCTGGGTGGCCTGCTGCATCGGTATCTGGTTCGCCGTGAGCGGGCAGATAAAATCTTCAGCCCGCTGACCGCCGGGCTCATTACTCTGCTGGCTGAGCTGGTACAGATGCTGATTATTTTGCTGATTTCGCGGCCTTATACGGAAGCGCTCTCATTGGTCAGCGATATTGCCGCCCCGATGGTTATCACAAATACGGCGGGTGCGGCGCTATTTATGCGTATCCTTTTGGATAAACGTGAGATGTTTGAACGATACACCTCCGTATTTTCTGCGACGGCATTACGGGTTGCCGCTGCCACTGAAGGGATATTACGGCAGGGATTTAATCAGGAAAATAGCCTGAAAGTCGCTCAGGTCCTGCACCGTGAGCTGGATATCGGTGCCGTAGCGATAACCGACTGTGAGAAGCTACTGGCCTTCACCGGGATCGGCGATGATCATCATCTGGCCGGGCGGCCGGTATCGTCTGATCATAGCCGCCGTGCCATTGAAACCGGTAACGTCGTCTATGCTGACGGTAATGAGGTGCCTTACCGCTGCCGGATCAGCCCGCAATGCCGGCTCGGATCCTCACTGGTGATCCCGTTACAGGGAGAAAACCAGCGGATCATCGGCACCATTAAGCTGTATGAAGCGAAAAACCGCTTATTCAGCTCGATCAATCGCACTCTGGGAGAAGGGATCGCCCGGCTATTATCCGCACAGATCCTTGCCGGTCAGTATGAACGCCAGAAAGCTCTGCTGGCGCGCTCAGAGATTAAACTGCTGCATGCCCAGGTTAACCCTCACTTTCTGTTTAATGCGCTGAATACCTTACAGGCGGTGATCCGCCAGGACAGTCAGCGGGCCGGTTTACTGGTGCAGGATCTGTCGACCTTCTTTCGTAAAAACTTAAAACGCTCGTCAGAAATTGCAACTCTGGGCGATGAGCTGGAACATGTGCAGGCTTATCTGCAAATTGAGCAGGCGCGTTTTCAGTCAAAACTGAAAGTGACCCTGCAGATCCCGGAGGAATTACGTCATTACCGGTTGCCGGCATTTATTCTGCAGCCGCTGGTGGAAAATGCGATCAAACACGGGACATCACGGCTGTTCGGAGTCGGGGAAATTACTATCTTTGCCCGCCGTCAGCCACTGTGTGTGGAAGTGACCGTGCAGGATAATGCCGGTCTTTATCTGCCGGATAATCATCACGGGCAGGGGATGGGTATGGGGCTGGCTGATAAACGACTGAAAGCAAAATTCGGCAATGATTACGGGATTACGGTGACAGTGGACAGTGAACGCTATACCCGCGTCACGCTTCGCTTACCGGCGGAGACCGGGCCATGCTGACGGTATTGATCGTGGATGATGAACCCCTGGCACGGGAAAATCTGCGGGTGTTACTGCAATCATTCCCGGATATTGAGATTGCCGGCGAAGCGGAAAATGCGATAGAGGCAATGGCGGCAATTAACCGTCTGCAGCCGCGGGTGGTTTTTCTGGATATTCATATGCCCCGTATCAGCGGGCTGGAAATGGCCGGGATGCTGGATACCCGGCAACGGCCCCATATTGTTTTTCTTACAGCCTATGATGAATACGCATTACAGGCCTTTGATGAGAATGCCGTTGATTACCTGTTAAAACCACTCCGGGCTGACAGACTCGAAAAAACACTACAACGCCTGCGGCAGGCAGAGGAGCCGCAGGATCTCAGCCGGATAGAGGTGACCCAGAGGCCGCTGAAATATATTCCCTGTAACGGTCTGAACCGTATTTATCTGCTGCCGATGGAAGACGTTGCCTGTGTCAGCAGCCGCATAGGGGGTATCTATGTGACCGGGCGGGATGGAAAAACCGGGACGACGGAGTTGACCCTGAGGACGCTGGAACGGCGGACACCGTTGATCCGCTGCCACCGGCAACATTTGATCAATCTGGATCTGCTGAGTGAGATCCGCATGCATGAAAATCATCAGGGGGAGCTGGTGATGAAAAACGGACAGATCGTTCCGGTCAGCCGCCGTTATCTGAAGGTGCTGAAGGCGATCCTCGGGTTATCATCCCCGTGACGACCGGGCTGTCATACGCCCGGTCATGACTTCTCTGCCCCGCCAGTTATGCGGGGACCGTCAGGCCGGGGAGGGTGATGCAGTCATTCGCGGGGAGCTCCTGGCGCTGGCCCCGCGGGACAACCATGCCTGACAGTCGGTATTGATATTACCGCTTCAGCAGCAGCGCATTCCCCCCTTACCATTACCGCCATAGCGGGCCTGCTGACGTTCGCGGAAAAATTCTTTATAACTCATCACCGGCTGGTCAGGATGTCTGAGCTGCATATGCGCCACATAGGTTTCATAATCGGGAATACCCACCAGCATTCTGGCGGCATGTCCGAGGTGTCTGGCTACCGAAGCTGCTTTACTCATCACTTCTCCTCCGTCACCGGCCCGGCAAACGCGGGCCGTGACCTTGCGTAATTTAATGGCCGGAGGTGGTTTTAACACCGCCTTCAGGGATCGGGACATAAGGGGTTTCTTTGTCGGTACGTTTCGGTATCCGGCTTGCCTGACGCCATATTTTCAGGCCGTAAATCATAATGCTGTAGACCACCACCAGGAACAGGATGCTCAGCCCGGCATTGGTGTAATTATTAATCACGATATGTTGCATATTGCTGACCTGTTCCGGCGTCAGGGAACTGCCCGCTACACGTAAACGTGACTGGTACTCCCGGGCCATATAGAAAAAGCCTTCCAGTTGCGGATTATTGCTGAACAGCTTCAGACCTAAGGCCCGGGTGGTACAGATCAGTAACCAGATGGCCGGCAGCAAGGGAACCCAGACATACCGTTGCCGTTTCATTTTGATAAGAATGACACAGCCCAGCATCAGCGCGACGGCGGCCAGCATCTGATTGGAGATACCGAACAACGGCCACAGACTCTTCACGCCACCCAGCGGGTCCACGACGCCCTGATACAGTAAATAGCCCCATAATCCGACGCAGCCGGCTGTACCGATAATACCGGCGGGCAGTGACTGTGTTTTTTTAAGGAAAGGAATAAAGTTACCGAGCAGATCCTGCAACATATAACGCCCGGAGCGGGTACCGGCGTCCAGAGCGGTCAGGATAAATAACGCCTCGAACAGGATCCCGAAGTGATACCAGAATCCCATATCCGCCATTGGCATAATTTTATGGAAAACTTCGGCAATTCCCACGGCCAGCGTCGGTGCTCCGCCGGCCCGGTTCAGTACCGACGGTTCCCCGATATTTTGGGCTGTTTGCAGGATCTGTTCCGGGGTGATCACAAATCCCCAGGAACTGACCGTGGCGGCTGCCCGGGCAGTCACCTCCTGTAGTTGCGCCATGATCAGCGGGGCATTATCGCCTCCCATCTGATGCAGATCAGGCATGGTGATCCCAAGGGTAGCGGGCGGGCTGTTCATCGCAAAATACAGACCGGGTTCGATCACCGAAGCCGCGACCAGAGCCATCATGGCCACAAAGGATTCCATCAGCATGGCACCGTAACCAATAAAACGGGCATCGTTTTCGTTGGCCAGTAGTTTCGGGGTCGTCCCGGAGGCTATCAGTGCGTGAAACCCTGACACCGCGCCACAGGCGATAGTGATAAATAAAAACGGGAACAGGGCGCCTTTCCACAGCGGGCCGGAACCATCGATAAACGGCGTGACTGCCGGCATTTTCAGATCCGGGTTCAGGATCACAATCCCGGCAGCCAGACCGACAATCACCCCGATTTTCAGGAAGGTGGCCAGGTAATCTCTGGGGGCCAGGATCAGCCAGACCGGTAACAGTGCAGAGACAAAGGCATAGCCAATCAGGGTAAACGTGATGGTGGTATCTTTAAAGGTCAGTGCCGGGCCCCAGTAAGGATCATGGGCGATCACACCACCGAACCAGATAGAAAGCAGTAGCAATACCAGACCGATCACCGACACTTCACCCACACGGCCCGGCCGTAAAAAGCGCATATAAATCCCCATAAACAGGGCAATAGGCACGGTAGAGCATACCGTGAAAACGCCCCAGGGACTTTCGGCCAGTGCTTTCACTACAATCAGTGCCAGCACCGCCAGAATAATAATCATGATCAAAAAACAGCCGAACAACGCAATGGTCCCGGGGACCGGGCCCATCTCTTGTTTAATGATCTCTCCGAGGGATGCCCCGTTCCGGCGTGAGGAAATAAACAGCACCATAAAGTCCTGTACCGCCCCGGCCAGGACGACCCCGGAGAGCAGCCATAGCGTTCCGGGCAGGTAGCCCATTTGTGCGGCCAGCACCGGCCCGACCAGCGGCCCCGCTCCGGCGATGGCGGCAAAGTGGTGGCCGAACAGGACATAGCGGTTGGTCGGGACGTAGTTCAGGCCGTCATTATTGAGTACGGCCGGGGTTGCCCGTGTCGGGTCCAGTTGCATGACTTTGCGGGCAATATAGAGACTGTAATAGCGATAAGCCACCAGATAGACAGACACCGAGGCGACGACCAGCCACAGGGCACTGATAGTTTCACCGCGCCGTAATGCCACGATGGCAAGGCATCCGGCCCCGAGTATCCCTAAAAAAACCCAGGGAAGATGCCTGAGAAATTTATGTTTATCCATAAGTTATCCATACAGTTAGCTGATAAAGAAGTTAACGGTTCTGAGGTCTCCGGTCTGAGCCGGGGAGAGTGCCAGCCCGGTCAGTGGCGGCACTCCCATCCTGTCGGTTTTTGTTCGCAGGCGGGAAGAAAAGCGGGTCAGTGGCGATATAGCGGAAAAAGCGGTTACCGGGGGATATGAGTGGTTTTCTCCGGCGCGGAGAGCCAACAGATTTGTGATAAACGTCGCATCCGGTGGCAGACTTTCGGGTCAGGAAGAGGCTGCGGACCTGAAATATTAAGTATGATTTTCTGATTAAAAGAAAAACCGTGAGGGAGTTCACCCGGTGTGAACGGCAGGCTCCTGCGGAATAAAAGCCAGCACTATGCCGGGGGAGCTAACTGAAGGGGGCGGGAAAGGTATGTTAATCCCCCTGCCGCAGGGGCCGACGGTGATTTCACTCAGTCAGCGTACGGCTGTTTCCGGGGAGTTTTGCTAAGAGTGGGGGGACTGACAGGACGATGGTGGGGCACCATTGATGTCGCTGCAGGCTGGCCAATACGCCCCTGTTATTGCAGCGATTTGGTGACCCTCCGGCGGCGGCGTTGCTCAGACCATAAGGTGAATATTCCCGCAGAGGCGACAATTGCTGCCCCAGCCAGAGTGGAGGAGACGGGTAAACTGTTCAGGAACAGATAACCGATGATCATCGACCAGACCAGGGTGGTGTAGTCGAAAGGGGCCAGCAGTGAGGCATCGGTATAACGCAGGCTCAGAGTCACCAGGATCTGTGCCATACCGCCAAAAAGGCCGCACCCGACCAGCAACAGCAACTGCATTTTGTCCGGCACTTTCCAGCCAAATACCCAGCTGGCTAAGCCGATAAAGGTCGTCATAAGTGAAAAATAGAACACGATAGCGCCCGGTTTTTCTATCCCGTTCAGGAAGCGGATCTGAATATTTGAGGTTGCCGTGCAGACTGCGGCGATTAACGCGAAGAGCACGCCTAATGTTGCTCCGTTATGCAGCCCATGGCTGAACAGGGAGTCACCCTGACCCAGGCTTGCCGACAGCATCACAATAATCCCCGAAAACCCGACGATCACCGCAACCCAGCGGGAAAGCCGGACATGCTCTTTCAACAGGATGGCCGCCATAATGACGGTAAACATTGGTGCCGCGTAACTCAGCGCGGTTGCATCGGCCAGCGAAATATAGACCAGAGCCAGATAGTTAAAATACATTCCTCCGGTGCCCGAAAATCCGCGGATCAGATGACCAAAAATATTCCGGGTTCTGAGATTTTCCAGAATATTTCCCTGTAGTTTCAACCAGATAAGCAGCGGGAATAAGGCAACAAAGGAACGAAAGAAAATCACTTCACCGGTAGGTACCGAGCCATGCAATCCTTTCACGCAGGCCAGCATTAACGTCGAACAAAGACATGAGGCAATTTTTAGCATTACCCCTAATTTGGAGTTCATTGTTTTACCCTGTGCAGTGAATGACCTCAGCCATTCCGGTGGTTAGCAGTCTCTTACCTTAGGGAGCGGGGAAGGCCGGCAGTTAACAGTATTTGGTTTTGGTCAGATAATTTTTGCTTATAACACTGAGGAAATAAGGCGTTATCCCGCCATATAAATCCCCTATTGACCAACAGGCTTTACCTCTTACCCCTGGTATTTTTCTGCCGATATAGTTCATTCTGCACCGCAGAAAACATACGAAGAAGTCACTGACTTTTTTCCGAAAGACTGAACAGGTGGCAATGGCTACATCTACAGGAGAATACTGCATGGCATTTAAAAAATACTCTTATCTGGCACTGGTTTTACCTTTGCTGACCGCTGTAGGTACCGCGAAAGCGGATTTGTTAACCAATATCAAAACCAGCGGCGTATTAAAATGCGCTGTTTATTCTGATGTCCCGCCATTTGCTGCACCGGATCCGCAAACCCGGCAGTTAACGGGGATGGATATCGATTTATGTAAGGCGCTTGCCAGCCAGATGGGAGTGAAAGCTCAACTGGTTCCGACTTCAGTTGAAGCCCGTGTGGCGGAGATCGCGACCGGACGTGCTGATGTACTGATTGCCAACCTGGCTTATACCAAAACCCGTGGCGAACAGATCCAGTTCAGTGATCCGTACTACGTCGCCAAAGAAATGCTGGTGGTGAAAAAGGCTAATGCCGGTAAACCATTAACTTATTTCAAAGGGAAAAGGATCAGCGCCAATAAAGGCACGACCTCTGAGCAATCCATTGTGATGAAAGGGGGCAAACCGGTGACTTTCCAGGATGCGGCCTCTGCCTTCCTGGCCCTTGAGCAAAATAAAGTCGTGGGTTTTGTGACCAACACCATGACTGCGATCAAGATGATCAGTCAGGCGCAGAAAGACGGGATCAGTCTGGCGATGGTGAAAGAACCAATGGCACTGGAACCTATCGGTGTCGGTATGAAGAAAGGCGAGCCGCAATTACTGGCAGCAGTAAACAGCGGGCTGAAAGCGATGGATGATAATGGCACCATCGACAAGATCTGGGACCGCTGGATCGGGCCGAACACCGAATACAAAATGGTACGTGAAGAGCATGTACAGCCTCTGTCCTCCCTGAAATTTCAGCCGCTGGAATAACGCATGGAATTACTCTCAGGTGCCCCGAAAACACGGCCTGGCAGCATGTCAGGAACAGAACCGCTGTTATCTCTTTCCACCATGGGCTGCCGCGCCTGGCTTGCCGAGGCGCCTGGCACGTTCGATCTTCACAGTCAGCGGCGGGTCTGGGCACTCGCTGCCAGGCTGGGGAGTGATGATCGTGTGGAAACGATCATCCCCGGGGTGACCAATCTTTTAGTGGTACTGAAAGAAATCCCTGCGGATGCAGAGCAGGTCACGGACTGGCTGCAGGCGTTGTGGCTCGCTTCACAGGCTGTTGCGCTCAATGGCCGGCGGATCGAGATCCCGGTGACCTACGGCGGAGAACAGGCGATTGATCTGGAGGAGGTCTGCCGGCATACCGGTCTGGCTGCCGGGGAGGTTGTCCGGCGGCACTACCGGGCGGAATATACGGTCTGCGCCGTCGGGAGTGCGCCGGGGTTCGGTTATCTGCACGGGCTGGATCCTGCATTGGCCACGCCCAGAAAGAAAACGCCTTCCCTGAATATGCTCAAAGGTACGGTCACGATTGGCGGCCCCCAGACGGGGGTCTCGGTATTAACCGGGCCGAACGGATGGAATGCCATCGGCTATGCCTGTGCAGATTTCTTCGATCCGCTGCGGGATCCTCCGGCGCTGATCGCTCCGGGAGATATCATTCGTTTTGTGCCGGAGAAAATTGAACTGTGATTGAAATCGAACAGAGTGCAGCACTCAATACTGTCCAGGACTCCGGACGTTATGGCTGGCGTGATATTGGCGTGTCAGTCAGCGGTGTTATGGACTCCCTGGCGCTGCGGGCCGGAAATATTCTGCTGAATAATGCAGAGCAGGCCGCCGCGATTGAAGTACAGATGTTTCCTTTCCGTGTGCGCTTTCTCCGGGATACGGCCATTGCCATCACCGGGGCAGATTGCCGGGCACTGCTCGAGGGTAAACCTCTGTTGCCCTGGAGCGTCCGGCATGTTCGTCAGGGAGAAACGCTGGAACTGCGTTTTCCACGTCAGGGCTCGCGCGGGTATCTGTGCGTGGCCGGCGGAATCGATGTCCCCGAAGTCTTAGGCTCACGCAGTACGGCACTGCGGGGGGAGTTCGGCGGACATGAAGGACGCGCCCTGAAGCGCGGAGATATCCTCAACACCGGTGACGCGGTGGCGCTGAACTTGCCGGAAGAAGGGCTCAGTATCCTGCCGCCCGCGCAGGCATTGGCTGACTTTTTTCCTGTCACCGATCAGGGGGAGGTCCGGTTGCGGGTTATCCCGTCGGGGGAGTTCGGATTGTTCACCGCAGACAGCGAACGTATCTGGCAGCAAAGCTGGAAAATATCGATGCAAAGTAACCGTACCGGTTACCGCCTGAGCGGAGCACCTCTGCGTCCGTCAAAAACCACCGAACTTCGTTCTTACGGACTGATCCCCGGCATTATTCAGGTGCCGCCAGCCGGAGAACCTATTATCCAGCTCAGCGACGCCAATACCGCCGGAGGCTACCCGAAGCTGGCCTGTGTCATTGAGCAGGACTTATGGCGTCTGGGGCAGCTCCAGCCGGGACAGTCTGTCTGGCTGGTGGAGAGCAGTGCCACAGAAGCTATCCGTGTTCAGACGGCGACAGAGCAGTGGCTGATAGCGCTTAAAGACAATATGAGGCTGTGGGGAAACTCAGCGAACTGATAAAGGCAGAGTGAAATGAAGATTGATGTAAACTCAGATATGGGGGAAGGTTTCGGGGTTTATCAGTTATGCGATGATGCGGAACTGATTAACTATGTTTCTTCCGCCAATATTGCCTGCGGGGCCCATGCCGGAGACCCGGTATTAATGACCCGTCTGGTCCGGCTGGCCCGTCAGCGGGGAGTGGGGATCGGCGCGCATCCGGGGTTTCCTGACCGGCAAGGGTTCGGACGTCGCCCGCTGCCCTATACGGCGGATGAAATCTGCCAGCAGGTGGCTTATCAGCTCGGTGCGCTGCAGGCGATAGCCAAAGCCGAAGGGACATCGGTCGTCCATCTCAGCTTTCATGCGGCGATGGGTAACCGGATTAATCAGGACGAAGCACTGGCAGACCAGGTCATGCAGATGCTGACGCGTATCGAGCCCGGACTGATTATCTTTTGTATGCAGGACTCACTGATCGAGTCAGCGGCGAGCCGTGCCGGCCTGAAGACATTACCGTTATTCCTGGTGGACCGTGCTTATGATCGTCACGGACAACTGGTTCCCCGCGGCGTGGAAGGGGCGGTGATCACCGAAGAGACAGAAGTCCGTGCCCGTGTGCGTCAGTTCTTAACCGACGGCACCGTGACGACAATAGAGGGTTCTGTGCTGCCGGTTCGCGCGAAGTCACTGCTGATCCACAGTGATACCCCGGGGTCAGTGACACTGGCCTCTCTGGTGCGCAGTGAGATTGAACGTTGTGGTCATACACTGGCAACCGCCGCAGATGTACTGAGTTAATCCGATAGTAAAAAAAACACCGTGGCCGGAAGGCACGGTGTTTTTTTATGGCTTGCCGCCTGACAGGCAGGCGGCGAAGCAGACCTCAGGATAAAAAGCCCTGACAGAAGGCTTCAATACGATCACAGCCGGCTTTCAGCCTTTCTGTGCTGGTGGCATAGGAAATACGGAAGTAGGGGCTCATTCCGTAGGCCGCACCCTGAACGGTCACGACAAACTGTTCTTCGATCAGTGCCATGACAAAATCTGCATCACTGGTGATTTTTTTACCACTGGCGCAGGTACGTCCGATAAAGTCACTGATATTAATGTACAGATAAAATGCGCCACCTGGCGTATGACACTGTAGCCCCGGGATGGCATTCAGTCGTTCCAGTACGTAGTCCCGGCGCTGGCAGTAAATTTCTGCCCGTTCACGGAGCAGATCCTGTGGCCCATCCAGTACCGCGACGGCCGCCGCCTGGGTAAGGGTGCATACGCCGCCGCTGTTCTGCGTATTAACGTTACTCATCGCGGTGATCAGCGGTTTCGGACCGCCGCAAAACCCGAGACGCCAGCCGGTCATGGAGTAGGCTTTGGAAACCCCGTTGACGGTCAGGGTCCGGTCATACAGCCGGGGTTCAGCCTGTGCCAGGGTGAAAAACTCACGCCCGTCATAAATCAGATGCTCATAAATATCATCGGTCATGATCCACAGGTCAGGGTGTTTCAGTAAGACACTGCCGATAGCCTGTAATTCTTCTTTGGTTGCCACCGACCCGGTCGGATTGCCCGGGAAATTCAGCAGCACCCATTTGGTCTTGTCGGTGATCGCCGCCTCAATATCTGCAGGTTGCGGAATAAATTCGTGCGCCTGCTGGCAGTTAACGGCCACCGGCGTGCCGCCGGCAAAACGTACGATATCGGCATAACTGATCCAGGAGGGCCCGGGGATGACGACTTCATCGCCCGGATTAATGGTAGCCATCATGGCATTAAAAATAATTTGCTTGGCACCGCCTGCCGTCAGGATCTGACTGACATCGTAATCCAGCTGGTTATCACGTTTAAATTTATCGCGGATGGCCCGGCGCAGTTCCGGCGTACCGTCGGTCGGCGGATAGCGGGTATCTCCGTTCAGCGCAGCCTGATAAGCCGCGTCGATGGCATGTTGCGGCGTCGGAAAATCCGGTTCGCCGGTGGAGAGTACCACCACATCAATTCCCTGCGCTGCCAGGTCACGTGCTTTTTGTGTCATGGCAACAGAGGCGGAAACAGAAACTTTTTTCAGACGGTCAGAAATCTCAGGCATGGGTTGTAATTCCGGGTAACGGGATGAAAACCGCGTAACAGACGGGCAGGCGAATGACGCGGTACCTAAAGTAAGAAGGTATACAGGCACTCCGGCAGCATAGATCGCCGGCTCAGGGGCCGGTAATAACGGTTTGTTGTGGAGTCATAACTGAAGCTGATACCGGAATCGGTGGGGGACTCCGGGCTGAAAAATCCGCTTCGGAGAACCTTTGGGGATCATTTAATCAACATCATGAAAATAATACGGTTTATATTTTACGGCGCATCAGGGAAGTCTCTTTTGCACCGTGATGGTGCGATGTCCGGTATCCCGCGGGTCAGCGGATCCGGATGAGCTAAAAGAAATGCTTATACCCGCAGGGTTTATTCTTCTGTCTCCGGTTCTGTCCGATGTGGCATCAATTTTGCTTATATCTCTGTTCTGTCTGTTTAATCGGGATGAGCTTATGAACCTGCGTCGACTGAAATATTTTGTGAAAATAGTGGATATCGGTAGCCTGACTCAGGCCGCAGATGTGCTGCATATTGCCCAGCCCGCGCTGAGTCAGCAATTAGCCACGCTGGAGGGGGAGGTGAAGCAGCAACTGGTCATCCGCACCCAGCGGGGAGTGATCCCCACTGATGCCGGCAAAATTCTCTACGCCCATGCACAGGCGATCCTGCGGCAATGCGATCATGCACAGAGTGCCATTGACGGTGCCGGTAAGGCACTGACCGGTCATGTGTCTGTCGGGCTGGCTCCCGGCACCGCGGCTCAGCAGTTAGCGTTACCCCTGATGAAAGAGGTTCAGCGCCAGCATCCCGGCATTATTCTCTATTTTAATGAAAACTTCGGGACCACCCTCAGTGAACTGATTATGACCGGGCGAATGGACATGGCAGTTATCTACGATAACCGTCAGATCCATGGGCTCCGGTTTATTTCATTAATGAAAGAGGACCTGTTTTTTGTCTGCCCGCATGCGCTGGGTACTTCGACCCACAGCATCAGTCTGACGGAGGTGGCGGGATTTAACCTGTTCCTGCCCAGAGTTTATAACATCATGCGAAAAGTGATTGATGATGCCTTTATTCAGCAAGGGATCCCCTATCGCGTCAGTTGTGAGATTGAATCCCAGACCACGCTGAACAGCGCATTAGCGGCGGGACTGGGATGTACCATTATGCCGGAATCCGCGGCCCGAGCGATGCTGGAACCTGCCGGGGCATGGATGGCAAAAATTATCAATCCTGAGATCCGTACCTCACTGTCATTCTGTATGTCTGACCACCTGCCACTGTCTCAACCGGCGGAAGCCGTGAAAGATATTCTGCTGGCTCTGATGGCTCCGCGATCCAACAACAATACGCCACTGATGCTGGCGGGTTAATAAGGCGGACTTATAGCAGCAAAACAAAAGCCTCTTTCCGGCCTCCGAAGTGAGCGGGATACAGTAGCCGTGACTGTCCACTGAAAAGCGTCTGGTAGCAGGTAACCTCATGAATGGAATAAAGTTGTCTGATTTACGACACATTGCCCAACGTATGGCTAAAGCCAGGTTAGATGAACTGGCCCTGTGTCACGAAGGGGTTTCTGTGCGTATGCGTTTTGCGACGCAGGAAGTCCCTCCGGGCTATCCCCCGGCACCTGCGGCACTGCCTGCGGAAGCGCCTCCGGCCACTGACCGCACGGCGACGATCACGGCGACCGGCCCGGGACAATTTCTGGCCAGACATCCCGCCCATGAACAAAATTATGTTGCTTCCGGCAGCCAGATTAATGCCGGCGACTTACTGGGAGTCATCCGTATGGGCGCGGTGTATTTGCCTCTGTACAGCCCTGTGACCGGTACCGTGATCCGTGTACTTCCCGCTGAAGAATATGTGGAATATGGTCAGCCGGTGGTGGAGGTTGAGCAGGCACGGTGACGTGCCTGATGCCGGTATAAGTCCCCCTTATTGGCTCACAGCGTTTACGTCTTACACCCCGGATTGAAAACTGAATACAGTCAGATGAAATGAACGGGCAGCCCGGCTGCCATGATTAGGAAAAAAGAATATGCCATTTTCAGATTATAAAGTTGCGTTAGTCACCGGGGCTTCGGCCGGGATGGGTGAAGCTATCGTTGAGCGTTTATGTCAGCAGGGCATCCGTGTTCATGCAGTCGCCCGTCGTGAAGGGCCTCTTAACGCACTGGCAGAACGGACAGGGTGTATTCCCCACGCCATCGATGTCGGTGATTTATCGGCCCTGACAGAATTATGTCGTGACCTGCAGGTGGATATTCTGGTCAATAATGCCGGCGTTTCCCGTCCGGGATCCATCCTGAATGCCGATGAAGAATCGGTTGATACTCAGGTCGATGTCAATCTGCGTGCTGTATTACATCTGTGCCGTTTGCTGGTACCGGGCATGGTGGAAAGGGACTGCGGGCACGTCATTAACATCACCTCCATTGCCGCCATTTATAATTTTAATGGCAACTCGATTTACCATGCGACAAAAGCCGGTGTTCATGCGCTTTCCCGCCAGTTACGCGTCGACTGTTATGGCAAACGGGTCCGTATCACCGAAATTTGTCCCGGCCGGGTGGCCACGGATATTTTCGGTAATGTTTCCGGCGATCATGAACAGGCGAAAAAGCAGTTTATTGACGGGTTTGAACTGCCTCGCGCAGAAGATATTGCCGACTGTGTTGCCTTTGCGTTATCTGCCCCGGTAGCCGTTAACATCGGTAATATCGAAATTACCCCGACACTGCAGGTGCCAGGCGGGCTTTCGACCATGCGCCCGGCAGACGGCGCCTCAGGCTCAGAATAGGGAGAACCCGGCAATGGCACTCAACTTCAGCGCGGTAGTGACCGGTCAGCATGGTCAGATGATAGTGAATGGCATGGTGGTGAGTCTTGAACTGGCTGTGGGTGCCTGGATACTGGCGATGCTTATTGCTTTCATTCTGGTGGTGATCCGCCTGAGCAAGTCGCGGATCGCGCACTGGCTGGTGGCTGCTTACGTCTCCTACCATCGAAATGTACCGACTCTGATACAGCTGATGATTTGGTATTTTGCGATACCGACCCTGCTGCCGGATTCGGTACAGGACATACTGAATAACTACGATACCGAATTCATCTTTTCGTTAATGGCTCTTGGATTCTGTCAGGGAGCTTATTTCTCTGAAGATATCCGCAGCGGATTACGGGCGATCCCGGCGGGTCAGACAGAAGCTGCGAGGGCGATAGGTATGGGCTATCTGCAAGCCATGCGGCTGGTCATCCTGCCACAGGCGATACGTAATGCGTTACCTTCACTCATTAATCACACGGTCTTACTGTTCAAAAATACCAGTCTGGCGATGGTGATCGGGGTAGCAGAACTGACCTACGTCACCCGGGATATTGAAAACGAAACATTCCGGACGTTTGAATCGTATCTGGTGGCCAGTGCCGGCTATCTGGTTTTCTCTCTGTTGTTAATGGGGGCCGGAGCCATGCTCGCCCGTCGCTTTCAGCGTGCATACCAAAGGTAATCATTATGTCTGATTTTTTTAAAATTCTGCATGACAACGGGACATTGTTACTGATGGGGCAGTACCCGCAAGGTCCGCTGGGCGGGGTGTTTTGTACACTATTACTTTCCCTGCTGGCCGTGTTGTTCACCTTCCCGGTCGGTGTCCTTATCGGGTTAGCCCGAATTGCTCACTGGCGCTGGCTCCGTACGGCAGCGGCCTGCTGGGTGTATCTGTTACGCGGCATTCCGCTGATGATGGTGGTGTTCTGGACGTATTTCTGCGTTCCGCTGCTGACCGGTCATGATGTCAGCGGGTTTATTACCATGCTCTGTACGCTGGTGCTGTACGAAAGTGCCTATGTGGCGGAGATTGTGCGCGGGGGGATCCAGGCATTACCGTCCGGACAGAACGAGGCGGCCAGGGCATTGGGGATGGGGCATCTGCGTACTCTGTGGTCGGTTATTCTGCCGCAGGCATTATTCAACACATTGCCAAGCCTGATAAGTCAGCTGGTCTCCATTGTGAAAGATACCTCACTGGGCTATGTCATTAACGTCCCTGAGCTGACGTATGCCGCAAATCAGGTCAATAACCAGCTACTGACGAAGCCGGTCCAGGTCTTCGCGATTGTTGCTCTGGGTTATTACATTATCAACTTCAGCCTGACCTGGATTGCTGAGCGGCTGGAAAAATACATTTCTGATAAACGTCAGCCAGTACAGCCTGAAGCGTCAGGGGTTGCCGCCCCTCTGGTTATCACTCAAACACAATCACAATAAGGAACAATCATGCGTCCAATGATTATTTTTAACCAGGTGAACAAATGGTATGGCAATTACCAGGCGCTTACCGGCGTGAGCGCCGAAATCAAGAGCGGCGAAGTTGTGGTCGTGTGTGGTCCTTCCGGGTCCGGAAAATCGACACTGATCCGTACTGTGAATCGTCTGGAACCGATAGAACAGGGTGAGATCCTGTTTGACGGGGTGAATATTCATGGCAGCAGTATGCGTCTGAACAATCTGCGTCAGCGTATCGGCTTTGTTTTCCAGAACTTTAACCTGTTCCCGCATGTTTCCGTGCTTGAGAATATTATGATGTCGCCGATCAAAGTGCTGGGGGTGAAAAAATCTGAAGCCCGCCAGCAGGCAGGTGAACTGCTGGAGCGTGTCGGCATGTCGCATCGGGCGGATGCGTATCCTGCACAACTTTCCGGCGGGCAGCAGCAACGGGTGGCGATTGCCAGAGCGCTGGCAATGAAGCCACCGGTCATGCTGTTCGATGAACCAACATCGGCACTGGATCCTGAAATGGTCGGCGAAGTCCTGAATGTGATGCGCGGGCTGGCACAGGAAGGGATGACCATGATGTGTGTGACTCATGAGATGAACTTTGCCCGTGAAGTCGCGGATACCATCTGGTTTATGGATCAGGGCCAGATCCTGGAGAAATCGACGCCACAGCAGTTTTTCTCCTCCCCCTCCAATGCCCGGGCAAAGCGCTTTATCACCGACCTGGCCTCCCATTAATGGCTCTCCGACAGGCCGTCACCCCGTAAATAAACGTCAGAGATTACACTCTCTTACTGGTCTGTCGGGGGGCTGTCTGCCCGACCTGTCTCTTCGGTTTTTCCCTGTCTTTTTGAGTAACCGGCGGATCCGTGTCTACACTTAAGGGGATATTTTATTCTGCAGACACAGGAGTAATGGATGATTTTATCTCTGAAAAACCAGGTGGCGTTAATTACCGGTGCCAGTTCAGGTATTGGCTACGGATGCGCCGAAGCCCTGGCGGCTGCCGGTGCCAGCGTGGTGATTAATTACCGCAGCCAGCCTGAGCCGGCAGAAAAACTTGCCAGCAGCATTCGTGAAAAGGGCGGTCAGGCCATTACGGTGCAGGGGGATGTGTCAAAAGAAGAGGATGTCGAAAACCTGTTTGCGAAAACCCTCGAAGCCTTTGGTGCCCTGGATATTCTGGTGGCTAACTCCGGCCTGCAGCGGGATGCCATGATAGCCGATATGAGCCTCGCCGAGTGGCAACAGGTCCTGGATGTGAACCTGACCGGACAGTTTCTGTGCGCCCGGGCGGCCGTCCGGCAGTTCCGTCAACAGGATCGCGCGTCTGTCAGCCGGGCAAAAGGTAAAATTATTCATATGAGCTCGGTGCATCAGTTGATCCCCTGGGCCGGTCATGCCAACTACGCCGCCTCAAAAGGCGGTCTGGATTTGCTGATGCGTTCGCTGGCGCAGGAGTTGGGTGAGGAGAAAATCCGTATTAATGCCGTTGCCCCGGGTGCCATCGCCACGGCGATTAATAAGGAAGCGACGCAGGGAGAGGCGGCCGAAAAACTGCTGGAGCTGATCCCTTACGGGCGTATCGGGGACACCGAAGATATTGCCAATGCGGTGGTCTGGCTGGCCAGCGACCTGGCGGATTATGTGCACGGCACCACATTATTTGTGGATGGCGGGATGAGTCTTTATCCGGAATTCCGCGGTAACGGCTAACGACCTGCGGCCCCGTTGCTTACCGGGGCCGCAGGATCTGAAGGGCCGTGTGTGGCCTATGCCCGCAAGCCGTTACCGGCAAGCGGGCGCGATTTTGACCGCCGGGCGTAGCGCAGATGGGCGATCAACGCCAGACTCCAGACCAGCACCATCGCAATATACCAGCCTTGCTGTAAGTGCTCGCTCACCAGTCCGAGCGGGGAGAACGTCAGATACAGACTGACCAGTGCCGCAATCAGCGCGATACTCACCGGCACCGCATAGCGCCAGCCTACCAGTTCACTTCCGCTGTCAGGCAGGCGGCCTTTATTGCCCGAGGGCAGATAATGGTTCAGAGCAAACAGCAGTAACATTTCACAGGCAAATAATATCCCCATCAGATGAATAAAGCTGATCCCCCAGCGGGCATCCACGTTCAGTCCCAGAATAAAAATACCGTACAGCAGGGCATGAAACACCAGCACCACTTTTGCGGCGATGGCGGGCGGCCGGGAGACGAGAAAGGCAAACAGCACTATCGCAATGACCGGCATATTAAAGAACCCGGTGAAACGGCGTAACAGGGTGTAGATACCGTCCGGGGCATGGATTAACAACGGGGCACAGGCAATAGAGATAATGGCGACCAGCAGGGTCATTTGCTTACCGAAACGGATCTGTTGGCGGTCTGTGGCTCCGGGGCGGCGGTGCAGATAGAAGTCATAAGTCAGCAGCGTAGCAGACGCATTCAGTATGGCATTAAAGTGACTCATTACCGCACCGAGTATGATGGCGACAAAGAACCCTTTCAGCCACCAGGGCAACAGAGCAGCAATCAGGGCCGGATACGCCAGGTCCGACGAGACCAGCGGATGCCCGCGGAAATAGTGCCAGGCAATAATGCCGGGCAGCATCATCAGTAATGGCAGGATCAGCTTAAACGCCCCGGTCAGCAGAATACCTTTCTGTGCTTCCTCCAGTGAACGGGCGGCCAGGCTTTTTTGCATAATGGCCTGGTTGGTACACCAGTAAAACAGGTTGGCAAAAATCATCCCGGTAAACAGGGTGCTGAACGGCACACTGTCGTGGGCATTGCCGATCATATTCAGTTTTTGCGGATTCTGACGCAGAAGCTCACGTACCCCTTCCTGAAAATGGCCGTGTCCCAGCGCGATAAAGCCGAGCACCGGGACCAGGAAAATGATCGCCAGCAGAAACACACCATTGATAGTATCGGAAACCGCAATCGCCCGCAGCCCGCCGAACACGGCATAGGCCGTCCCGATGGCTCCGGTCAGACAGATCATGGCGATCAGGCTGCTCTGATAACTGATCCCAAGCAGTTGCTGAACATTAAAGATTTTCTCCAGCGTCAGCGCCCCGAGGTAGAGTGATGAAGGGCATAACACCAGGGTATACGTCATCAGCAGCAGAATACTGACAATTTTGCGGGCGGTCCGGTCATAACGGGATTCAATAAACCCGGTCAGGGTGGTAAAGCCGCTTTGCATATAGCGGGGCAGGAAGAACAACGCCAGCGCGATAATGGCAATAATGGCCGTGGCTTCCCATGCAATGGCACTGAGATTATGCAGGTAGGCATCGCCGTTCAGGCCGATCAGTTGATCAACGGACACATTCGTCAGCATCATGGAACCGGCGATAAAACCGAAGCTCAGCTTGCCGCTGGCCATAAAATACTCCCTGGCACTGGTATTTTTGATCCGCCGAGTCAGCCAGGAAGAGATCAGAATGATCAGCAACAGCGTTGCCAGGGTAGTTATCAGTGTAAACATCAGGCCTCCGGTCGGGGGTCGTTGATCCTGCCAAACTGGCTGCTGCCATCGATGGCATAGTGGTCGATGGCCTGCAGTTCACGGGGGGTAAAGTCGGTATTTTCCAGCGCTTGCAGATTGTGCTGCAGTTGCGCCACCGAGCTGACACCGGTCAGCGCGGAAGTCACTTCCGGTAAGCGGAGAACCCAGGCCAGCGCCATTTGTGGCAGGGATTGTCCACGCTGTCGGGCGATGGCCTCCAGCCCCGCAATCCGGGTGTAATTCTGCTCACTCAGTTCACGCTGATCGATACTGGCGCGTGGCTTATCCGCCGGAGTGGCGGCGGTGTATTTACCGCTCAGTAATCCCTGAGCGAGGGTACTGAAGGCAATGATCCCGGTGCCCTGTGCGGCACAGGTTTCCAGCAGGTTTTGCTCAATCCAGCGGTTGAACAGGTTATAGGCCGGCTGATGAACAATCAGTGGCACATGCCACTGACGTAACAGGCGTGTGATTTCCCGCGTCTGTGCAGAGGGGTAAGAGGAGATCCCGACATACAGGGCTTTCCCCTGGCTGACCGCGGTGGCTAATGCCGAGGCGGTCTCTTCCAGCGGTGTGTCCGGGTCATAACAGTGAGAGTAGAAGATATCCAGGTAGTCCAGGCCCAGTCGCTGCAGGCTCTGGTCAAGGCTGGCCAGCAGGTATTTGCGTGAACTGCCGCCTTGTCCGTAAGGCCCGGGCCACATGTCATACCCGGCTTTACTGGAGATGATCAGTTCATCGCGGAACGGGCGGAGATCTCTGCGGAAAACCTCACCGAAATTCTGTTCGGCGCTGCCATAAGGGGTTCCGTAATTATTCGCTAAATCAAAATGGGTTATCCCGGCATCGAATGCGCTGTGCAGCAGGGCACGCTGTTGTTCCCGGGTGGTGTTATCACCGAAGTGTTGCCATAAACCGAGGGAGATCCGCGGCAGTTTCAGGCCACTCTGACCACAATACCGGTAAGGCATGTCCTGATAACGCTGTTTTGCAGGCTGGTAATGCATATTAATTTCTCGCAGATGACGGGGAAAACGCGGGGACGGATAAACCAAGATGGCTGCGTAGGGTATTACCCTGATACTGTTTGCGGAACAGGCCGCGCCGTTGCAACTCCGGGACGACCTGCAGTGCAACCTCTTCCAGCCCCAGCGGCAGGTGCGGCACCATAATATTGAAACCGTCCGCGGCATACTCTTCGAACCAGCACTGCAGTTCGTCGGCAATCTGCCGGGGAGTACCTTTCAGGGTCCGGTGCCCACGGCCTCCGGCAATGCGTAACCCCAGCTCTGCCAGCGTCAGATTTTCTTCGGCGGCCAGCGCCAGTAACAGGGCCTGACGGCTTTGCTGGCCGGAGTCTGACAAGGGAAGTTCGGGAAGGGGTTCATCCGGTGGATAGCCGGACAAATCAAAATTCCCCAGCATTCTGCCCAGCAGTGCGATCCCCACGTCCGGCTCGACCAGTTGCTGGAACTGCTCATATTTTTCTTCGGCCTCAGACTGAGACTGTCCGGTGATCAGCAGCACGCCAGGCATGATTTTCAGGCTGTCTTCGGTCCGGCCGGAGAGGCTCAGGCGCTGTTTCACATCCCGGTAAAACGCTTTGGCTTTGTCGAGTGTCGGCTGGGCGGTAAATACGACATCCGCCGTGGCTGCGGCCAGTGCTTTGCCGTCTTCGGACGAGCCGGCCTGTACAACGACGGGTTTACCCTGCGGTGAACGGGCAATGTTTAATGGCCCCCGTACCCGGAAGTAATCGCCGTGATGGTGAAGCGGATGCATTTTTTCCGGGCGATAGACCTCGCCGCCTGGTTTGTCATACACAAACGCATCGTCTTCCCAGCTATTCCAGAGCCCTTCAACCACACGGTAAAACTCACGGGCGCGTAAATAACGTTCCTGATGACTGAAGTGCTGTTCCCGGTTGAAATTAGCGGCTTCGTTGGCGGCATCAGACGTCACCAGGTTCCAGCCCGCACGCCCGCCGGACAGGTGGTCCAGTGACGCGAACTGACGCGCAATATGGTATGGCTGATTGTAGCTGGTGGTCGCGGTCGCAATTAAACCGATATGCTGTGTCACCGCTGAGAGGGTCGCCAGCAGTGTTACCGGTTCAAAGTAATTAGAGCGCGCCATTTTGTGGGCCACCGGCGAGTCAAAGACCGCCAGGCTGTCGGCAATAAATAAGGTGTCCAGGCAGGCGCGTTCGGCAAGCTGAGCTATCCGGATATATTGCTGAATATTCAGCGGGTCGGGTGCAACATCAGGGTGCCGCCAGGCGGCCACGTGGTGTCCTGCCGGATGGATAAATGCACCTAATGAGAGTTGTTCATTTCTGGCCATAAGCACTCTTAACTGATTAATATTATTGCTTAAACTATATCCACGCTTTTTCGTTTTATTTAATATCAATTCGTGCACAGATTATCCGGAAATTAGCTAAGCCCTCGTCGTTGCGGCTTATGAGACAGGTCCGGCAGACGCGGGAGCTGACGGATACGGGGCGTTAATAGCGGGGGACTTTCCGGTAAGGTATTCGGTTTTCTTTTTATTCCGGTGCACGCGGACCGGTCATACTCTCACCGGAAGCACAGGTTTCAGGGCAGGGGAACGGCACGGCGGAGAGGGTAAAAGACTTGCGGTTTTTCAGGAAATATGGAAATCTGGACATTGAGACGTCCAAACGTCTAAACAACCTTTCTTCTCATAAAATATCACTGATAAACATCGCAAACTATGACTCAACATTTAGCTGACGGATCGTCAGGTAGCTCCACACCAGAGAATAATTACACTCTTCGTAGCGCGGCAGATGTCAGCCGGCTGGTCAATAACTCAACGCATGCCAGAAGCAATGCCCGGATCATCGTGGCCATCGCACTCGGTGGTGTCTTCCTGGATGCCTATGATTTAGGTGCGCTGGCATTCGGCGTGAAAGACATTACCCGGCAGTTCGGACTGAGTCCGGAAGGTATCGGGATGGTGGTTTCTGCCATTACTCTCGGGGCCATCGTCGGCGCCGTCATCGGGGGGTATCTCACCGATAAAATCGGCCGTTACCGTGTGTTTATGGCCGATATGTTTTTCTTTGTGTTTGCCGCCCTGCTGGGAGCGCTGGCACCGAATGCCGAAGTCCTTGGCGTCAGCCGCTTTATTATGGGGCTGGGGATTGGTATCGACTTACCGGTCGCTATGGCCTTTCTGGCCGAATTCTCGCGGCTGAAGGGACGGGGAAATAAGGCTTCCAGCATTGCGATGTGGTGTCCGACCTGGTATGCGGCCATCTCGGTCTCGTATCTGCTGGTGCTCGGGCTATTCTATTCATTGCCCGCCAGTCAGAGCGAATACCTGTGGCGGTATATCGTGGGCTTCGGGGCGGTACCGGCGCTGGTGATCCTGACGGTGCGTAAACGTTACATGACCGAATCGCCGGTCTGGGCGGCGCAACAGGGGGATTTAACCTCTGCGGCGAGGATCCTCCAGACGGCCTATAATATCCCGGCCACCGTCGGAAAAGAGGCGGCGTTACACCCGGAAAGTGGTCTGAAACGGCGTACCACCGGCTGGAAAAGCTACGGTGTATTACTGCAGGGCGACTATCTGAAACGTACAGTGCTGAACAGCGTGATGTCTTTTGTTTCGCCGTTTGCTTATGCGGCTATCGCGTTCGGACTGCCGATTATTATCTCGACCCTGTTTAAACAATCGATGCTGACCACTATCCTGGTCTCTCTGGCACTGAACCTGCTGTTTGCCTTTACCGGCGGACTGGCCGCTGTTCGTCTGGTTCCGAAACTGGGGTCGCGCAGTATGACGATTGCCGGGTATACCTGCCAACTGGTCGCGCTGCTGGGTCTGGCGCTGTCCGGACGTCCGGAAGATACCGCACAGGCCGTTGCCTGCTGTGCTTTCCTGGCACTTTTTCTGCTGGGGCAGGGCTTCGGGCCGGGCGCGCATACCATGGTGTACGCATCGCTCAGTTATCCGGCGTCGATTCGTGGGGTGGGTGTCGGGTTCAACCAGACGATCACGCGTTTCAGCTCGACGCTGGCACTGTTTCTGTTCCCTATCCTGACCGCGACCCTGGACACCGGGTTGTTTTGGGTTATCGCATTATCACCGGTCATCGGCCTGCTGGCGTTGTTGATCATTCGCTGGGAGCCGTCAGGGTATGATGTGGATGCCGAAGATTATTCATCTGTAAAACATGAAAATACACAGCCTGTCGGGGGAGTCTGAGATGCCATTTACCGAAATACAGGTCGTACCGGGACCGGCCAATTATTACTGCTTCCCGGGGGCATTGCGCGAGCTGGAAAATTTTTATTCCGCCGCAGACCTGGAGCAGGCGTTCTGGATCTATGGTGAACGGGCGATTGCGGCGACAGAGTCTTTTCTTCCGGCCGCCTGGTCTCTGCCTTCGGCCGGAAAGCACTGCATACGTGAACATTGCAGTGAACCTTTAATCAGCCAGTTACTGGCGCAGGCCGGGGACCACCGGAAAGTGATTATCGGTATCGGGGGCGGCTCCGTGATGGACAGTGCAAAAGCACTGGCGGATCGTCTGAAATTACCGGTGGTACTTATTCCCACCATTGCAGCCACCTGTGCTGCCTGGACGCCGCTCTCGGTGTGGTACAACGCCCACGGAGAGAACATTGGTTATGAAATCTTTAAACAGTCTAACCATCTGGTGCTGGTGGAGCCGGAAATTATTCTGAACGCGCCGGCCGACTACCTGCTGGCCGGTATCGGCGATACCCTGGCGAAATGGTATGAAGCCCGGGTGCTGCTGCCGGATGAAACCGCCAGCAGTGTCCATTACCTGGCAAAGACGGCATTGAAAATGGCAGAAGGTCTGCGTGACCTGCTGTTCAGTGACAGTGCTGCTGCCCTGCGGGATCAGCAACAGGGTACACTGACCCCGCGTTTTATCTCGGTGGTGGATGCGATTATTGCCGGTGGCGGGCTGATAGGCGGGCTGGGTGAACGTTTCACCCGTGTCGCTGCTGCACATGCTGTGCACAACGGGCTGACCGTATTGCCGCAAACCCACCGTATTCTGCACGGTATTAAGGTGGCTTATGGCATTCTGGTCCAGTCGGCCTTACTGAATCAGCAGCAGGATATCCGTAAGCTGTTGCACTTTTATCACCAACTGAAATTGCCGGTCACGCTGGCGGAGTTGGGTGTCTGTCTGTCAGATCGTGAAGAGATGGATAAAGTGATCGCGCATACCTTACGCCCGCGGGAGACCATTCATCTGTTGCCGGTGGAAGTGACGGCAGAAACGCTGTATCAGGCGATGGCAGCCATCGAACGGGCAGGAAAGTCAGCAGAATAATGCGAAAGGCCCGGCAGGATGCCGGGCCGGGTCGCGGTCAGAAATCCGCTTTCAGTACCGCACGGTAACGGGCTTTACCGTCACGTACATACTGCAGAGCTTCATTGATTTTTGACATCGGGAACAGCTCGGTCTGAGGCTTCACACCGGAGCGGGCAGCCAGTTTTACCAGGCTGCGTAACTCATGCGGAGAGCCGGTCGATGACCCGGAAATGCTCCGGTCACCGGCAATCAGCGTAAAGGCCGGCACTTCAAACGGTTTCATCACGGCACCCACGGTATGGAAGCTTCCGTTGTAGGTCAGTGCCTGGAAGTACGGCATCCAGTCCAGATCAACATTAATGGTGTTGATAATCAGGTCGAACTGTCCTGCCAGGGCTTTCAGGGCTTCCGGATCGCGGCTGTTAACCACTTTATCGGCACCCATTCCCAGAATTTCCTGCTCTTTAGACGGCGATGAGCTGAAAGCGGTAACTTCACAGCCCATGGCATGCAACAGTTTAATGGCGATATGGCCCAGGCCACCGATACCAATCACACCGACACGACTGGTTGCCGTGATGTGATGTTGCAGCAGGGGTTTAAATACCGTGATCCCGCCGCACAGCAGCGGACCGGCAGATTCGATATCCAGCGCTTCCGGAAGCGGGATCACCCACTGCCAGTCGGCACGAATTTTTTCAGCGAAGCCACCACGGTTCAGGATAGTCGGCACACTGCCTTGTTTACAGTTACTGTGACTGCCGCTGATACAGGCATCACAATATCCGCAGCTGCGTGCTGTCCAGCCAATCCCGACGCGCTGGCCGACTTTCAGGCCTTTGTTCTCTGCAGCACTCCCCAGGGCACTGACGCGGCCAACCACTTCGTGACCGGCAACCAGAGGGTACTGAGATATGCCCCATTCATTGTCAATCATCGACAGATCGGAATGACAAATACCACAGTACTCAACCGTGACTTCAACATCTTCGGCAGCAAGTTCACCGGCATCAAATTCCTGCAGTTCCAGTGCTGCGCCAGCTTCGGCGGCGGCGTAGCTTTTAATCTTGCTCATGAAGGTCTCCTTTCGGTGATGTGGTTATCACTTTAAAGCATGGCAGATGACAGCCATTAAAAAAAGCGATGCAGAGAATAATATGATGCGGAGGAAAATAGTTATCCGATATTGCGATAACGGCCGGTGATACCCACCGGCCGCAGGAGATCAGGCAGACTTTGCACATCCGCCACATTGATTTTGCAGAGTTTGGGTAAAGAAATCATTACCCTTATCATCCACCAGGATAAAAGCAGGAAAATTCTCAACTTCAATTTTCCATATCGCTTCCATACCCAGTTCCGGATACTCGACACATTCCAGGTTCTTAATACTTTGTTGTGCCAGCACCGCTGCCGGTCCCCCGATACTGCCCAGATAAAATCCGCCATGTTTTTTACAGGCATCTGTCACCTGCTGGCTGCGGTTCCCTTTGGCCAGCATAATCATGCTGCCGCCGTGGGACTGCAGTAAATCCACATAAGAGTCCATTCGTCCGGCAGTGGTTGGCCCGAGTGAACCGGAGGCATAACCGACCGGTGTTTTCGCCGGGCCGGCGTAATAGACCGGGTGATCTTTGATGTACTGCGGGAGTTCTTCTCCGTTATCCAGGCGTTCTTTCAGTTTTGCATGGGCGATATCCCGTGCGACGATAATCGTCCCGTTCAGCGAAAGACGGGTCGATGCCGGATACTGGCTGAGCTGAGCCAGTATTTCCTTCATCGGCCGGTTCAGGTCGACACTGACGACTGTGCTTTCCTCAGCATTCTGCAGGGCCTGAGGAATAAGGCGTGCCGGGTTGTGTTCCAGCTTTTCTATCCACAGTCCTTTACGGTTAATTTTGGCTTTAATATTACGGTCAGCCGAGCAGGAGACGCCCATACCGATCGGGCAGGAAGCACCGTGGCGGGGCAGACGGATCACACGGATATCGTGGGCAAAATATTTGCCGCCGAACTGTGCCCCCAGACCGAGATTCTGTGCTTCTTCCAACAGTTCCTGTTCCAGCGCAACATCGCGGAACGCCTGACCATATTTATTGCCTTCGGTCGGCAGGCCATCATAGTAATGGGCGGAAGCCAGTTTAACGGTTTTCAGGGTGCTCTCTGCGGATGTCCCGCCGATCACAAAGGCAATGTGGTAAGGCGGACAGGCTGCGGTACCCAGGGTACGCATTTTCCCGACCAGATAATCCTTGAGTTTACCCGGGCTGAGCAGGGCTTTGGTTTCCTGGTACAGATAGGTTTTATTGGCAGAACCGCCCCCCTTGGCAATACACAGGAACTTATATTCGTCGCCATCCACACTATAGAGATCAATCTGTGCCGGCAGGTTGGTGCCGGTATTCACTTCCTGGTACATATCCAGCGCAGCATTCTGGGAATAACGCAGGTTATCCTGCTGGTAAGTATTGAACACGCCCTGGCTGAGAAAGACTTCATCCCCGCCACCGGTCCATACCCGCTGACCTTTTTTACCGACGATGATCGCGGTCCCGGTGTCCTGACAGGAAGGCAGGATACCTTTGGCAGCAATTTCGGAGTTACGCAGAAACTGCAGCGCAACATATTTATCATTTTCGCTGGCTTCCGGGTCATCAAGGATATCGGCCACCTGTTGCTGATGGGCGGTGCGCAACATAAACGAAGTATCATGGAATGCCTGCTGAGCGAGCAGAGTCAGTGCTTCCGGGGCGACTTTCAGGATCTCCTGCCCTTCAAATTCAGCGACTGATACATAATCGCTGCTGAGCAGGTAATAGTCGGAGTCATCTTTGGAGACAGGAAACGGGTCCTGATAATGAAAAGGGATAGTTGACATGTTTTCTCACTTAAAGAGCAGCCGACGGGCTGCTGCTATGTTTCGCAAAATACCGATGGTAATGGAAATTCTCTCCCGGTCCCCGATACGTTGCCGGGGCCGGGAGAGGCTCATTGACATAAATACCTGCAGCGATAAAAACGACGCTGTTATCCGAAGATCATCATCATCCAGGGGTAGCCGATGACAAGTAATGCGACCAGGAAGATAGCACCAAAAATGGTGCCCAGACGCCAGTAGTCTACGGTAGGCAAATAGCCACTTCCGTAGTATATCGGGCTAGGCCCGGTCCCGTAAGGGGTGATAATGCCCATCACACCCAACGAAGTGACCATCATCAGACAAAAGACCTGCATATTCATGCCCGGAATGGTGGCGGCGATGGTCAGCATAGCCGGTAATAATGCCGTGGTATGTGCGGTGGTACTGGCAAACAGGTAATGCAGCAGATAAAAGGCAATCACCAGTACAATCAGCGCCACGCCCGGCGAGATACCGCCCATCAGTGCACCGCCTTCTTTCCCCAGCCAGCCAATAAAGCCGGTGGAAGAAAGACCATCCGCCAGAGCAACCAGCGTTGCAAACCAGGTAAATGTATTCCAGGCGGCTTTATTACCTGTGATATCGCTCCAGTTAAGTACCCCGGTCCATAACATCAGGGTGATCACCAGCAGAGCCGCCATGGCAGGTTCAATCCAGCTGGCGGCAAAAATCCACATGGCCAGTGCGCAGCACACAAAAACCAGCAGCAGAATTTCGTTACGTGAAAGCTTACCCAGTTTTTCCAGCTCACGGGTGGCCCAGCGGGGCACCTCATCGTTAATCTTCACCTCCGGCGGATAAAACAGATAGGCCAGCAGGGGCATCGCCAGGATCAGGATAATACCGAGCGGCAGGAAGGCCAGAAACCAGTTCCCCCAGGAGATAGTAATTCCGGTAATACTTTTCACCAGCGCCAGCGCCAGCAGGTTGGGAGCCAGTGCGGAAAGGAACATTGAGCTGGTGATACAGGCGGCAGTAATGGCAACCCACATCAGATATGAACCGATACGTCTTGCACTGGGGTCATTCGGTTTGGACCCATACAGCGGAGGCAGGTTGGCAATGATCGGGTAGATAGTCCCGCCGCTACGCGCCGTATTGGAGGGCGTAAACGGTGCCAGTAACAAATCGGCGAAGGTAATGGCATAACCCAGAGTCAGGCTACGACGTCCCAGATATTTGACCAGTATCAGTGCCAGTCGACGGCCGAACTGCGTTTTATCGTAACCGGCAGCAAACATAAAGGCCCCGAAAATCAGCCAGACGGTTGAGTTACCAAATCCGCTGACGGCCCATTTAAATGACTGGCCTGCCAGTTTGAAACCTGGTGCCGCTTGCTGTTCCGGGCTGAACAAGAGCCAGTGGCTGAAGAGGGCGATAACCACCACTCCGGTCAGGCCGATAACGGCACCGGGCAACGGTTCAAAAATCAGCCCGACGATGACCCCTACAAACACCGCGAAGAAATGCCAGGCATAAGGCGGCAGACCGGCAGGCACGGGGACGAGTAAAAGCAGAAGGGAGACGACGATGGGAAGGAGCAATAATATCAGACGATTTTTTTTGCCGGTGGCGGGGGGAACTCCCGTCGCGGGCTGAGTTGCATTTGATTTTACGTTCATAGTCAGTTTCTGTATGGAGTTAGAATAGTCATGGAAGTAGCGTGCAGATATATTGCGTTTCCGGTGTCAGAACGTATCTGTGGTTCAGAATAGCCTTTACGCAAAATTATTATTATGCAGAGCATGTTACATCATCTGCGTAACGGATAAAGTTTTTATATGATCTATTATCTCTTTTTTTTACCGTTGATCCTGATCAATGAAATATAACTGTTTTTTTATTTTTAAATTATTTTTTGTAATTGCCTTTTATATCAGTTACCTGCTTATTTACCGTCAGCCGGATGCCCTTCCTGCCCGGAGGGATGGCCGGAGTAAACACGGTTTCATGATGATTTTAATGGTTTTTCAGTCTTTTAATGATTACTGTCCCCCTATATTATTCTGTAATAAAAGAGAGTGAAAACTGTTAACAGAAAAATATTTTATCATTCCTTTTTGTTGCCTTTGCACTTTAATTAATTTATGTCATAACTTGTGTCTTCTGTTTTTGCTTGAATACGGATATCGGACATGACCTGAATAACGGGGTTCCGATAACGGCCTTAAGAAAATAGTCCTGAACATCCGGAGCAGATAATGACGAATTGTAACCCGCAGCTATTAGATCCCCTGACGCTTCCTTGTGGTACGACCTTAAAAAACCGGCTGGTAATGGCCCCGATGACAACCTGTGCCGGTTTTCATGAAGGCAGCGTGACCCGGGAGCTGGTGGAATACTATCGACAGCGTGCGGGTGATGCTGCAGCCATTATTGTTGAATGCGCCTTTGTGGAGGATAACGGCCCGGCATTCCCCGGGGCGATCGGTATCGATAAAGACAGTAAAATCGACGGTCTGGCAAACATCGCCAGTGCTATCAAAGAGCGCGGTTCAAAAGCAATTCTGCAAATTTATCATGGCGGTCGAATGAGCGAACCGATGCTGATTGGCGGCCGGCAGCCGGTGGCCCCGGATGCTATCGCCATGCCAAGGGAAGGCGCTGTCACCCCCCGCGCGCTTAAAGCGCAGGAAGTGGCGGACATGGTGGAAAAATTCGGGCAGGCGGTCCACCGGGCCATCCTGGCCGGCTTTGATGGCGTTGAAATCCACGGAGCGAATACTTACCTTATTCAGCAGTTCTTCTCACCGCATGCTAACCGGCGAAATGATGAATGGGGGGGGAGTCGTGAAAAACGGGCCCGTTTCCCGCTGGAAGTGCTGAAAACGGCCCAAAAGATGGCAAAACAGTATGCGCCGCCAGGGTTTATTATCGGCTACCGTTTTTCTCCTGAAGAGATCGAAGAACCGGGGATCCGTTTTGACGATACGCTCTTTCTGCTGGATAAGCTGGCTGTCCAGGGGCTGGATTATCTGCACTTCTCAATGAACCATATTTTGCGCAGTTCGCTGGTCGATACCGCAGACAGTGAGCCGTTAATCGATAAATACATGGCAAAGCGAACCGCGGCACTGGCTCGTGTCCCGGTGATTGGTGTCGGCAGTGTGCTGAGCCAGCAGGAAACCACGCAGGCACTGACTCATGGTTACTCGCTGGTCGCCGTCGGGAAAGGCAGTATTGCTTACACTGACTGGGCCACAAGGATCATAGAGGGGCAGACTCTTTCGCTGGCCATCGACAGTACTCAGCGTGAAGCCTTATTTATTCCCGAGCCTTTGTGGTACTTCCCCCAGGTCGCGGCGATGGTCCGCGATGTGAGTCTGGCGGGCGGGAAGTTTATGCTCGGCCACTACAGTGAAACCTTACATGATGAGCAGGGAGAATGCCGCATCACGGTCACTCTGGCGGAGGATCGCATCACAGATCTCGAACTGTCTACCACAGAACCGGCTGAGATCGAATTTACCACCCATTTTAATGAGCTACGCGCGCGGATCCTGGACGCTAACAGCCCTTATGTGGATGCGGTGACCGGAGCCACGACACAATGCGAAGCCGTGAAAAAAGTGGTCGCCAAAGTGCTGATGTCATCCGCAAGAGAGCGTTTACAGCAGGCTGGCGGTGAGGGCGGGGCCGTCGCACACTATGATGTCGTGGTGGTGGGCAGTGGCGGTGCCGGGCTGACGGCCGCGATACAGGCCAGCGAGTCGGGAGCCAGCGTGCTGATTGTCGAAAAAATGCCGATACCTGGCGGCAATACGCTGAAAGCCTCGGTAGGGATGAACGCGGCCGAAACCCGCTATCAGGCACTGAAAGGTATCAGTGACAGTAAATCTCTGTTTTATGAGGAAACCCTGAAGGGCGGCCACGGAAAAAATAACACCGTGTTGTTGCATGAATTTGTGGAACAGGCACCTCAGGCGGTGGACTGGCTGGCGAAGCATGACATTGTTCTGAGTGATATCACTATTACAGGGGGAATGAGTATCGATCGTACTCATCGCCCGGCAGATGCTTCAGCCGTCGGGGGCTATCTGATCAGCGGCTTATTAAAAAACATTCAGCAGCGCACGGACATTGAAATGATGACGGATACCACCGTCAGTGCGATTGACTCTGCAGATGGCCGGGTTACCGGGGTGACTTTACTGAATGAGCAGCAGGAAAGTTTCCGGGTGCAGTGCCAGAGTGTGATCGTGGCGACCGGCGGGTTCAGTGCCAATCAGGAGATGGTGGTCAGTTACCGCCCGGATCTGGCCGGATTTGTGACCACCAACCATCCCGGCGCGACCGGTAGCGGGATCGCGTTGTTACAGTCCATCGGTGCCGGTACAGTGGATATGGGCGAGATACAGATCCATCCCACCGTAGAACAAACCACCTCTTACCTGATTTCTGAATCTGTCCGTGGCGGCGGGGCTATTCTGGTCAGTCAGAAAGGCGAACGATTTATCAATGAGATGGACACCCGGGATAAGGTTTCTGCAAAGATCATCGGCCTGCCGGAAAAATCAGCCTGGATTGTTTTTGATCAGCAAATCCGTGAACAGAATAAGGCTATTGAGACCTATCTCTCGCGGGGGTTTGTGGTGAGCGCCGACACCCCGGAAGCACTGGCCGAAAAGACGGGGATGGATGCCGCACGGTTGCAGGCGACGTTAACCTGTTTTAATCAGGTCGTTGAAAAGAAACAGCCGGATCCTTTTGGTCGCACCACAGCCCTGCGCCAGCCCGTCAGCCAGGGGCCTTTCTATGCTATTCGTATTGCTCCGGGCGTACACCACACGATGGGCGGCGTAACGATTAATACCCATACTGAGGTATTGGATGAAAAACAGCAGCCACTGGCCGGTATTTTTGCGGCGGGTGAAGTTGTCGGGGGGATCCATGGCGGCAACCGTATCGGCGGTAATGCCGTGGCAGATATTGTGATCTTTGGCCGGATTGCAGGTGAAAACGCCGCGGAATATGCCCTGGTACACCGGAACTCACCGGCCGTCACCTCAGCCTGACAGGGCACGGGCGCTAGCTTTCAGGAGAATGTATGCCGGAGATCCCGGGCCGATACCATTATTCGGCGGTGATGATGGGGACACGCGTTGAACTGCAGCTGGCGGCACATCAGCCGGATCTGGCGCGTCAGGTCTTCCACCGGATTAAGCAGATGGAAGACCTGCTGACCGTGAACCGGCCGGACTCCGCATTGATGTCTGTTAATCGTGCCGCCGGGTCTCACCCGGTGGTGGTGCCACCGCAGGTATTTGCACTGCTCTGGCGGGCCAGGGAGGTCAGTTTTAGTGGCGGATGTTTTAACCTGGCGATTGGCCCGCTTGTGCGGCGCTGGAAGATCGGGTTCAGCGGAGATTCCGTACCTCCGGCGGCGGATATTGCTGAATTATTACCGCTGACCGATCCGCATGCGATCCGTATGGATCCGCAAGCCGGTTCAGTCTTTCTGACACGGTCCGGGATGTCTGTCGATGCCGGTGCGATAGCCAAGGGGTACATGGCTGATCAGATCTGTGATTTCTTGCAGGCACAGGCTGTTGATCACGCGCTGATCAATCTGGGGGGGAATATCCGGGCCATCAGCCCGCCCGGCTCAGATGGCTGGTCGGTCGGGCTACAGGTACCTTTTGCCGGCCCTGAGGCATTGCTGGGGAGCATCAGATTATCACAAGGCTCGGTGGTCACCTCCGGAGTGTATGAACGGTACTTCGTCCATCAGGGGATCCATTACCATCATATTCTGGATCCGCGCAGTGGCTATCCGCTGGATAACGATTTACTGAGCGTAACCGTGATTTCACCGTACTCCATCGATGGCGAAATATACTCAACGCAGTTATATGGTATGGGGCTGGAAAAGGGTTGTGAGTGGCTTGCGACACAGACGGATATTGAGGGGATAGAGGCTATCTTTGTGACCCGGGACCGGGAGGTCGTAATTCCTTCAAGGCGTCAGTTCTGTTTCCGGCCGGCTTCCCGGTAATCCCGGGCCTGGCGGAGGCGGGTGCCCGTTGCTGCACCGGCCACCCGTCTCAGTGGGCTATCAAACCGGCATCACCGTGTGGGGGACTAACGGCCCTTTTGTAAAGTAAATAGCGTAATTTCACCCGGGTAGCCCAGCCTCAGGGCGAAGCCATTCCATAAGCCGGTACCATTGCTGACATACAGCAACATCCTGCCCAGACGATATTCACCGGAATAGAACCCGTGGTTGGCTCGTTTCACCAGAATATCCAGCCCCGGAACCATACCGCCGTGGGTATGACCGGAAAGTTGCAGGTCGACTCCGCTGGCCGCATTCTGACGGGCATTCACCGGCCGATGGTCGAGCAGGATCACGGTATCCTGTTGCGTCACGCCCTGCAGGGCATCAGACAGTGAAGGACCGGGCTGAGAAAACCGCAGGGCCGCTTCATCGGTTACTCCGGCGACCACGATGCTTTGTTCACCGCGATAAATCCGTACCGACTGATTCATCAGTTCGCGGATCCCGGCGGCCTCAATTTCACGCATCCAGCCTGAAAAATCAGCATAGTATTCATGATTCCCCGGGATCGCGACCACGCCATCCCCGGCCCGCAGTAATCTGAGTGGCGCGACATCCTGTTGACGGTCTGCCACTGTACCATCGGCGATATCCCCGGTGATGGTGATCAAATCCGGATGTAATGCATTGGTCTTTTTGACGATCTCTGCCATTCGCTTACCCCGTAATAAGGTACTGGCATGCAAATCGGTCAGTTGTACCAGCCGGTAGCCTTCAAAGGCGGAAGGTAACCCGGAGATATTCACCGTCACATTTTTCACTGCAGGTACCTTCACGGCCTGCCATACCGCATATCCTGAAATAGCCAGTGAGATGGCGCATAACAAACTATTGGTGGCCCCTTCATGGGATAACGGGTGTCCCGCAAGGTAAGCTACCCCGGCGATCAGACCATGCAGCACCAGCAGCAGCGTAAACAGGATCTCTGCGCCGAACAGTACGTTAATCGCCACCATGACCGGCTGCGGAAATTCCGGTGAAAACATATTGCCGAACACCAGACGATAAATGAGGTGACACTCCGCCACCAGCAAGGCAAAAACAAACAACAGTATTCTGACGGAAGCGGGCAGCGGAAGATGTAAAATGAAACGCCAGCCAATCACCAGCGCCATTACAGGGGTCATAAAAGGTAGCACAGTCACTCCTGTGGATTTGTCAGTCATCCCTTAACTCTAGCATCGCTCAGCCAATAGTCACATGACGGGGACGACAACCGTATCTCCGGCAGTTTTTCGGATTACTTGGCCCGTTTCTCAATGGCACAACAGGTCGCGAAGGAGCCTCCCACGGCCAGCATTACCGGAATGACCAGAGTACTGCCCATATGGGTGAATTCTGCCGCCAGCATCACCGTTGTCAGCGGCATCTGCATTGACGCCGCAAGGAAGGCGGCCGCTCCTGACAGCGCAATTGCCGTCTGATCTCCGGCAGGTAAGAACGGAGAAAAAACCGTGAACAGAATACTGGCGAGCAGAGCACCGACGGTAAAGCCTGGTGTCAGAACGCCGCCTTCAGCCCCGGCCCGTAAGACAGCCCAGATAAGCACCAGTTTCAGTAACAGCAACATCACGGGTAACAGACCGGTTAACTCACCCCAAAGAGCCAGTTGCGTCGGCCCCTTACCATTACCGGGTAATTGCGGAAACCAGAGTGACAGAATACCGGTCAGGCCAAAACTGAGCAGACACAGCACCGGCATTTGCCAGTTAGTCTTAATGCCTTTACGGGCATGTCCGGTATAACGGCGAAAAAGATGCGCGGCATAGCCGAACAGCGGTGAGGTCACGATAGCCCAGATAATCAGAGGCGTATCTGCGGCCGGTGCCGAAAAATGGTATTGCGACTCATTGCCCAGGCCAAAAGTGGCGACATAGGCTCCCAATGCAGAAGTCACCAGTGCCGGCAGTACGCAGGACCAGCGGAAAGAGATCAGCAGCACTTCCAGGGTAAAGATAGCTCCGGCCAGCGGGACGTTATATACCGCTGCCAGCCCGGCCCCGGCACCACAAGCGATAAGAACCCGGGTATCCTCAGGGGCAAGCCCGAAAGCACGAGCCAGAGAGGTGGCGCCCAGCGCCCCGATTTCCCGCGGAGCCACTTCACGACCTAACGGTGAGCCTAACGCAACCGTGATAATCTGTAATAAGGCATGGATCAGGGAAGTAACCCCCGGCATGGGTTTGGCAGGATCTTTCACTGCCGCGTTGACCGAAACCCGCGGGCGGCCATACCGAGCCAGTAACCACCAGCCTGCCCCGGCAATGATCCCTCCCGTCAGCAACGCCAGGAGCCGTCGTTCACCACTGGCCGCGGTCACTCCCTGTAAAAAGCTCTCTTTGCTGATAATGGCATCCTGACTGTATCCGAAAGCCAGATGCTGAACGGCATGCAGCAGCATCGCCAGTAACATTCCGCCCAGCCCGGAGAGTATCCCGGTCATTACCACCGCGCTTGCGAACCGTAGTGATTTGGTCATATGACAACCCTTAATACGATGAATAAAAAATATTGATGTCTGTAAAGTATGATGCAGCGATTATCAATCCGGCTTCAACTAACGGGTATAAGTTATCTTACATGATGAAAACACGTTACTTTTTACGTTTTTCATCGCCGTTTATGATGAGTTTTTTTTATGGAAAATCTCTGTGAGTGTGTCATTATTGAGCAGAGTTCTCATCACGCTGATACAGAATATATCAGTTATGATTATGAGCTGCGGGGAGGCAGAAAAAACAGGGGGATAAACGGGAGAAATACGGCCGGAAGAGGGGGGCCTCACCGGTTTTTAAGGAATTTTGTCAGTGGCCCGGAAGCAGCTTCCGGGAATGATCTCGCCTGTTTTTGTCAGGAAATGAATAATTGTGCGCAAGCACTCATATTTCCTATATCATAATCATTCAGGAGTTCGTACCATCTCCTTATGGCGAAAAAAAGACAGACGCAATTTGTTACATTTTGGTCCCTGAATCATTGACTCGCCAGTTTGTCTTAGTGATGAGACATAAAATAATGTCGACTAATAAATTGGTGATGCAAGCATGAAAAAAAGTAATGGGTTCAAATTAAGCTTCCTGAATCCTAAGTATTTCACCCTGTGGCTTGGGATCAGTGTTTTGTGGTGTGTGGTTAAGCTCCCTTATCCGCTGCTTCTTGCTCTGGGGAAACGTCTCGGCACCTGGTCGCAGCCGTTCCTGAAACGACGTAAATCTATCGCCCGCCAAAACATCCGTCTCTGTTTTCCTGATATGTGTCCTCAGGAACAGGAAGCGTTGTTACAACAAAATTTCGAATCCCTGGGACTGGGATTTCTGGAAACCGGCATGGCCTGGTTCTGGTCCGACAGACGTATCCGTAAATGGTTTGATGTTGAAGGGCTGGAAAACCTGAAGAAGGCACAGTCCGGCAAACGCGGTGTGATGTGTGTCGGGGTTCATTTTATGTCCCTTGAACTGGGCGGCAGAGTCATGGGGCTTTGTCAGCCAATGATGGCGACCTACCGTCCGCACAATAATCCGTTGATGGAATGGCTGCAAACCCGCGGGCGCTTACGCTCGAATAAAGCGATGATTGACCGCCGTGATCTGCGTGGCATGGTCGGTCAGCTGAAACAGGGTGAAGCAGTATGGTTCGCGCCGGATCAGGATTACGGAATGAAAGGCAGCTCCTTTGTGCCGTTCTTCGGGGTAAAAGATGTGGCGACAACCAACGGAACCTATGTGCTTTCCCGTCTGTCGCATGCTTCGCTGTTAACCATTACGCTCGTCCGAAAAAAAGACGGCAGAGGTTACCAGTTACATATAGAGGCACCTTTAGAGGATTTCCCGACCACGGAATGGAACGCGGCGGCTTATATGAACCAGATCATTGAGCGGGAAATTATGCGTGCACCTGAGCAATATATGTGGGTACATCGCCGCTTTAAAACCCGCCCGATGGGTGAAGCCTCTCTTTATACCTGATCCTGTCCTTTACAGTCCCGGTATCGCTCAGGCGGTACCGGTCTGATAAGACCGCTGTAATCCCCCCTTTGACGGTTCTGATTTTATCACCCCTCTCGGGTATAACGCGTTATGCGAACCGCCTGCATCAGTTATGTCTTAACCTTAACGGTATCGGCTTAAAGAGCGGTGGCCTCCGGTGAATACCCGCAAACCTTCTGATAAGTCCTGTCTGATCTGTTGCCTGTTCCGCGGTGTTATATACGTCCGGTATTCATGAGTATTTACGGGCCACAGAAAGGTTGTGAGTAATTACTTACATTGAGGTGGCGAGTGCTTCGTAAAAGACTCAGAGTCTGCAGTTCGCTGGAGCGATGACTGTGAACCCGGCGGGTGACAGAAACTCCGGTGACGTTGAGTGACTCCGGTGAGAGATCGCTTAAGTGAAGGGTCGCTTACCACGATAGCGCTATCTCTCCCCCGTGGTTTACAGAAAAACAGGAGGTATTTTCGGGTTCCGGGGTAAGATTTACCGGTGAAAGAGGGCTGGCAGATCCGGAATTATTCAGTAATTGCAAGGTATGAGTAAGGTGTGGGTACACACTAACATTTTAGCGGATAATATCTGCCCGGGAAGGGTAACGGCAGGATGCGCCGATGTATTGCTGAAAGGTGGCAGAGGCTTATTGTTACCGAAAAGGATGAGCAGAATAAAAGGATAAACAGAGTTCATCAACCGTTGATCCGGTAACGCATCATCGAAAGGTGTGGATTAACGCAGGTAATGTATAAGAATAAATCCGGCTGCTGAGAACTATGATTATTTCAATGCGGTTAATGATAGTAAGTGTTTACAATCATAAAGGTGAAGGGCATCAGAAAAGTGCAACATAACGTCTGCCCGGAACGAACGGAAGCCATGCTGCAGTTATCACCGATAAAGACCGGCACAGTCCTCACTGTGCCGGTAGCAGTATTAACGGATGATGACGTTCTCCATTGGCGGGATGTAACCGTAGTCGAATTCTTTGACCATAAAGGTCCGTTTACCTTCGATCTTAATCTGTACGGTGGGGGCTTCGGTACCACCTATACGGTATTCGCCATCGTAGTCACCGTCAGATGCCGGCACGGTATCGATAAATGACGTGACCAGCCCGTTTGGCATCACACAGTGTGAATAGGTCTGCAACGGCTGAGACGATGGGTTACCCAGTACCAGGCCGGAACCATTCAGAGGCTCGTAAGGGCCAAACAGTGAATCACTGACAAAACCGTAAACGCCGTCCGGGCCGGTCAGGTTATCGGCATAGGTCGATTTATGGCTGATAGTAAACAGGTAGTACTTCCCGTCCTTAAAGACAAAGTGAGGACGTTCAGTCTGGTCGTTGACGCCTACCGCCGTGATCAGTGGTGGCAGCAGTTGCCAGTCATTACCTTCCGCATCTTTCGCCGCCGCCAGACCGATACAACCTGTCTGATAACGTGCGCCACCGACATCGTCATAGCCCGGAGGAATATCACCCATATCTTCAGTGGTGATTTCATGGCTGCCACGTTCCCCGGCCACATTACCTTCAAAGACCATATAGAGGTTGCCATCATTCGGGTCGATGAACGGGCTAGGGTCACGGAAGCCCCAGTACGGGTTTTGCTCTTCTGTCTGGTAGTAGAAACCGTCAGCGGAGAACAGCTCAATCACTTCATTAAAGCCGGACATCGTTACACCGTTACCATCGGCAGCAATTTTACCTTTCACCTTCACGATGGTCGCTCCCGGTGTCACGCAGGTGTAGTACAGTTCCACATCACCCTGTTCATTCAGCAGAATCGGGGTACCTGCCCATTCACGGGTGGTGGGTGACACACCTTCTGCCATCACACGGCCGCCGAATGTCCAGTTCTTGCTGTCTTTTGAGTACCAGAAGCAGATTCGGGCACGGCCGTGACGCGCATTCCAGTCGGTGTAGATGTCGTAAGTCCCATCTTCTGCGATATATTCTTCCGGAAGACGATCAGCTGTCAGCGTGAAGATAACGGACCAGCCATTGACGGAAACAATATTACCGTCATATTTACGCAGTGGCAGAGTATCCCAGATAAAGACTTCATCACTCATTACCGGAAAATCGATAGAGACCACAGGTTGAGTGGTAGTGGGATCATCGGCCCGGACTTTCAGTGCATCGGCACGGCTCCATGCTGTTGTTTTTACTTTATCTTGCAAATTTTTAATTTCAGTATTTTTCATTTTTAAAACCTCCGTAGTTAAGTGAGGCTTTATAAAAACATGGCGTGTTATTTAATTAAACGTATCCCGGATTTGTCATTTACCACACAACAGATTCAGAAAATAAACTTATTTTTTGTTGTGTGGTGGAGGACACGACGGGGAAATATATCAATATTAATTTTTTTATTAAAAGCTAACCGGTTTCCTTCGGGGTAGATATCACCGGAATCATTTTATTGATAAGATGACAAGAAAAACATGGGGCGATATCCCTGCGACTTTTTCTTAAAATGTGGGGGTGATCGGTTTTTAAGGGAATATCCCGGTAAAAAAGTGCTGTGTTTCATGGGTGTTTAAAATAACAGGAGGGTGAGGTTGAGATATCCGGGAACCACCTCCCTGAACAGTCAATGTGATCCACTAACCGGAAAAGCGTTCAACCATTACTATGAAATAAATAGCGGTGAAAGATAAGAAATTGTCAGGATTATGACAGATCCTGTTTCTGAGATTTTCCGGATGATTCATATTTTCGTCCGGACGTTGTCCGGTATCTGTGTACTTAATTGCCGATGTCTGATCTTTATTATTTGATATTTCTCCGGTTGTATATCAGATATACCTTTCCGGTAACGATGATGTAACTTCTGAACCCGTTACTGTTTTCTGTTCTGTTTTTCAGACGTGCTGATATGATGTTTTTCATTACGCGGAACAGGGGGCACTGCTGTACTCATCCCCTGTGATCCCATGTTTATACCGCCGGTCTGACAGGGGGTGAGAGACTCTGTCAGGCGGTATGCCCGCCGCAAAGTTGGTTGCAGAGAAATATCCTCCGGCCCGGCCGCCTTGCCTGCCTGCCGGCCACGGCGGGGAAAGAGCCGCTAATCGGGGGAAATAAGCACAGAACGGTGTGTCTTCGGCTGCGGATCGCCCGGGAGGAAGGACTGCGATTGCTGAATACGTCACCCCTGAGTTTTCCGGTGAATGGTGGGGGAAATATCGAAACCTGAGCTTTATGACGGCGACAGTCAGATAAGTGATCAGGGCTGTCATGTTACGGTCATTGGGCCGGGAAATATAAACGAGCATCACCGGGCCACGGGTTAATCCGGTTTCAGGAAGGCATAAATCCGCTCAGAAAGTTATTCATGTCGGGCGCTTAACTTATCGTGCATAACCGCGATAAATATTCCCCTGCGATAATCAGGGGAATATCCTTTATCTGACGTTGGATGTGGGAATAATGTTAAATAAATGAAAACCCCACACGCTATATAAGGTTATGGTGTGGGGGGATGAATTATCGGACAATAATTTTATCCGGCGTTCATCCTGTTATTCACTGCCCTGATATTCATTTTTCCAGGGGTGTCAATTTTGCGGATTAATTTAATTTCTTCATGATAATCCGGTTTATCCAGAAGCTGATTTTTTTTACGCCCATAAATCCGATAAATCCGCCCACAGAAACGGTTAACTGACTGGATACACCAAAATAATTCATTAATGATACGGAAACAAATGTCAGGCAGCCACAAATTCCTCCTTCAAGTAATGTTTCAATAATCCCCCGGCCGGAATATATCATTCGCAGGATAGCCATAAAGAAGGAGATGAAAACGCCAAAGAAAACAGAATCTCCTCGTACGGCCCCCTTAGCGGCATTAATAATGCTGTTAATATCCATTTTATTTTTCCTGATAAAGGCGCGACATCGGTCGCGCCGTAATGAATATTATTTGACGATGACATTTTCCATAGGAGGAATATAACCGTAGTCAAATTCTTTAACCATAAATGTCTGGTTCCCTTTTATTTTAATTTGTACGGTAGGGGCTTCCGTCCCTCCCACACGATAGCTACCGTTATAATCTCCGTTCGATTGCGGAATAGTATCGATAAAAGAGGTCACCAGGCCATTTGGCATCACGCAGTGTGAATAAGTCTGATAAGGCTGTGACGATGGATTCCCCAGAACTAAGCCGGAACCATTTAAGGGTTCATAAGGGCCAAATAATGAATCACTGACAAAACCATAAACCCCGTCAGGACCCGTGACTCCGTCGCCATAGGTAAACTTATGGCTGATAGTAAACAGGTAATACTTACCGTCTTTGAAGACAAAGTGAGGACGTTCGGTCTGGTCATTGACGCCGACGGCAGTGATTAATGGTGGCAGTAACTGCCAGTCGTTCCCTTCGGCATCTTTCGCTACCGCAAAGCCGATACAGCCGGTCTGATAACGGGCTCCGCCGACATTCTCATACCCCGGAGGCACCTCACCCATATCTTCGCTGGTGATGACGTGGGTCCCGCGGTCGCCGGCCACATTCCCTTCGAAGACCATATAAAGATTGCCATCTTTAGGGTCGATAAACGGGCTCGGGTCGCGAAAGCCCCAGTATTCATTTTGCTCTTCTGTCTGATAAATAAAACCATCGGCAGAAAAGAGTTCAATCACCTCTCTGAACCCGGAAAGCGTTACTCCGTTGCCATCGGCAGCGATCTTACCCTTAACTTTAACAATCGTCGCGCCGGGGGTGACACAGGTATAATAGAGTTCAATGTCACCCTGCTCGTTGAGCAGGACAGGTGTACCGGCCCATTCCCGGGTGGTCGGTGAAACGCCGTCCGGCATGACACGGCCACCGTAAATCCAGTTTTTGCTGTCTTTGGAATACCAGAAGCAAATGCGTGCGCGGCTGTGGCGATTGACCCAGTCACTGTCGATATCGTAGTTGCCATCGGCATCGGTATAGACCTCAGGCTGGCGTTCTGCCGTCAGCGTAAAAATGACAGACCAGCCATTCACGGAAACGATATTACCGTCATATTTTTTCAGCGGCATGGTGTCCCAGATAAATACTTCATCGCTCATGACCGGAAAATCAATACCGACCAACGGCTGTGTGGTGGTGGGATCATCAGAACGAACTTTAAGGGCGTCAGCACGGCTCCATGCAGTAGTTTTCACTTTATCTATTAAATTTTTCATATTAAACCTCCGTAATTGAATGAGGTTTAATAAAATCATGCACCCGAAAATAATTAAAACGGATTTAATTTTGTAATGCACCACACAACAGACATAATTAAAAAAAGGGCTGTGTTGTTGTGTAGTGAGTGACAGACCAGAGAATGATGGCGCTGGCCGGGTATATAAATAAGTATCTACAGCCAGATAAAAAGCAGATAGAATCTTTAATCTATTATCAGCCATTAATGTAGTGATTGATCATTTATACCTCTACATGTTTTAAAATTATTCAGTAAAAATAGGTGGTACTTATGATGCGTTGCCCGATCTGTAACAAGCCGGCTCACACACGTACAAGCCGTTACTTAAGTGATACGACCAAGGAAGCATACTATCAATGTCAGGATATTACCTGCTCATGCACCTTTAAAACGATAGAGAGTCTGGAGAAAATTATATGTGCTCCGATGGCGGATCAGGAACAACGAATAATGGCTGCATTATAGGAATAGTCTTAATAACGATTTTTCCACTGAACTTTCCATCAATATTGTAAGCGCTGATAATAATCAGAGATGTCGTATGGAAAATATTTTCCGACGGCATATTCGCGGAAGCTTATCAATAATTGATCAATATTGTTTTCTGTAGGGTTAAGCCGCGTATGCAAAATATACCGCGGTTTAACCCTCTCCCTGTAATAATGTAAATTACTCGTTATTATTTTGTTTTGTTGATGGTCCGGCAGGCCCGGAGCCTGACGGTTCATCCTGTTTTTTACAGAGCACCCCGGTTCCGGTTCTTCGTTATTCAGACGACCGGCTTTATGCGGTGAAGATCGCATACAAACCCTTAGGGTGCTCCGTTTCCTGTCCGACGCTGACCCCTGAAGGTTTCACCTATCCTCCGCACTGTTCATTGCACTCTCTCCCGCACTGTCCCCAGCAGCATCCGGCATCTTTACTCTTTCCTGACAGACTTAGTGTTTAAAAAGTGTAAATGCAGTTGATAATTATTATCATATTGATGTAGATTCTCATCCAAGAATAAGTGGCTGATATTTGCACAGTTTATTCCATTGAGAGGAAAGTCATTCGTTTGCATTCACTTGCCGGCAAACGACATTTTTGGCGTGTCTGGATACTGATAATTATGTATAAATTTCTGACTCAGGGTAAATTGAAACCCGCATTGTTCAAATTCACCGCGGTGGCATTGTCCGTTCATTCGGCCTGTACTTTTGCCGCAACCACAGCGAATACTGCCGGCGAGGCCGGGAGTTCTGAACAGCAACTGACCGTCACGGCTACCCCGTTGCCGTTGCGTGCCGATAATCAGAAAACGATAACGGCTGATCAGATGCAAAAGCAGGGAGCAACGGACTTTGGTACGCTGATGCGCTATCAGACGCTGGTCAGTGCTACCGGAGCCAGTGGCGGCTCCGGTAACGGAAAAAGTGGTTTTGACCGTGGCGGCTACACCGGCTACAACATCCGCGGTCTGGAAAGTAACCGTGTCGGCATTGATGTGGATGGGGTGGAACTCCCGTCGGCTACCGGGCGTGGCTATGTCGGACGTACCGGCGTGAATACTTTCGGTATCGGTCGCGATTATATTGACCCGTACCTGTTTGGTGTAATGAATATTGATGCAGGAGCGACAGCGGTATCACAGCCGAATACCTCTATCGGCGGCATGGTTTCCTTCCGGACTAAATCCCCGGACGATTATCTGAACCCGGAAAAGCCGGCCTATTTCGGTTACCAGTCAGATTACGATTCTTCCGATCGGGGCTGGCACAACGGGATCACTGCGGCAGCCGGTGATGAAGAACTGCGCGGGATTTTTGTCTATAGTCGTCGTGACGGCCAGCAAACCCGTAATAACAGCGGTACCGTTTCCGCGTATCCGGAGAACTGGCATTCCGACGCCTTCCTGACCACCGGCATCTGGCAACCGAATGATCAGCATAAGCTGACCGGAACGTTCAGTTACTATGATAAAACCACCCATACGCATTATGACACCTGGGATTCCTCCGGCGCGGAAGTGATCGGTACCAGTCATCAGTCCGGGGAAACCCGTCGGTTAGGTGTCAATCTGCAGGATGAATATACCCCGTATAATGACTGGATAGATTCCCTGACCACCCGGGTTAACTGGCAAAAAACCCAGGCGCATGACAATACGCTGGCACCTTATGATACCGGGGTGATAGGCCGTACCTACTCGGACTACAATACGAACTCTCTGGGGTTCTCCAGCGAACTGCGTAAAACCCTGGGTCGCCATGAGCTGAGCGGGGGAGTGAACGCCGGTCTGGAAAATACGGCGCGTCCGTTCGCTCAGTCACCGGCTCCGCTGGTGTACTTCTCAGTCATGCAGCCGCAGGCTGACAGCCGGAGCACGACCCTCGGTGCTTTCCTGCAGGATAAAATTAACGTTGATCTGCAGGGCCATAATTTCGCGATCACACCGGGTGTTCGTGTCGCCTATCAGAAAACCAAACCACAGAATCTCTCTTCTCTCGCCGCGGGGAGTTCAGTGCTGACCACTGAGGATCTGGAGACCTTATACGGTTCAGGCACCAGCGATACCGAGGTCTTACCGTCCCTGACGCTGCAATATTCGTTAACTCCGACGCTGCTGACTTATGTTCAGTATAAACGCGGGGCCGAATTCCCGGATGCCAGCCAGTTGTACGGTTCATGGAACCTGGGTTCAAGCTATGCAGGAACCCAGCAATATGCACTGATCGGTAACCCGTCACTGAAAACAGAAACCAGTAATAACTTTGAGTGGGGCCTGACCGGGCAACTGAACCCGGGGGTGACCCTGAGCGGCTCGGTCTTCTACAACCAGTACGATAACTTCATTGCGTACACACGTTATACCCGCAGCGGATCCCCGGAGGCGTTTACCCAGGTACCATCGAATATTTATACGATTTATCAGGCTGAAAACCGCGATAAAGCCTTTATCTATGGCGGAGATATCAGTGCGAAATTCCATATCGGTCATTGGCTGGAGTCTGCTGAAGGCCTGAGCACAACCCTGGCGCTGGGTTATACCAAAGGTGAGTCTAAGTCTTCACTCAGCGGTGATAGCTACACCGATCTGGATAGCGTAGCGCCAATGAAGGCAGTGGTCGGTGTGGCATGGGATGCACCGTCAGGCGTCTGGGGCAGTGCAGTAACGGCGACGTTTGTGAAAGGGAAACAAGCCAGCGAGACCACGCGTAATACCGTCACGACCGGTCCGGTGACCAGTACAGAAAGCCCGTATTTGCGTATTCCGGGTTATGGCCTGATGGATGCGACCGCTTACTGGCGTATCACAAAAAATGTCAAACTGAGCGGCGGGATCTATAACATTACTAATCGTAAATATATCGATTACCTCAGCAGTCGTGATCTGAAAACATCGACCGCGCAGAACAACAATGATATTGCATTAGCCGTGATGCCGGGCCGGACGTATCAGTTAGGTCTGAACGTTGATTTCTGATGATCCATTATCCGCCCTGCCATGGCGGCAGGGCACTCAGGGAACAGAGAGCAGGAGAAGTTATGACAACCCTTTATCAGCATTATCTGCAGTTAAAAACCGAACATCCGGGATGTTATGCCCGGGATCTGGCGAAAATGATGGGGATCAGTGAAGCTGAGCTGACGCAGGCAAGGGCAGACGAAGCGCAACCTCTGCGGGCAGACTTCCCGGCGTTACTGAATGCGCTGAAAAGTGTGGGTGAAATTAAAAGTATTACCCGCAACGAATATGCAGTACACGAACAGATTGGCACCTTTGATAACCTGCATCTTGGTCCGCATGCCGGGCTGGTATTAAACCCGCGGCACCTGGACCTGCGTTTTTTCCTGGCAAAATGGCACAGTGTTTTCAGCCTGCAGGAGCAGAGCACCCGCGGCGAACGCCACAGTATTCAGATCTTTGATAGTCAGGGCGATGCCGTGATCAAAATCTATGCCACCGGGAATACCGATCAGGCGGCCTGGCAGCAACTGATCACTGATTTCCGTCAGCCTGAACCTGCGGTGATCTCTCTGAACCAGGCACCTGCCCCTGCGTATGCAGAACAGATTGATGCGTCACTGATAGAGCAGGAATGGCGGGAAATGACCGATGTACATCAGTTTTTCCGTCTGCTCAGCCGTCATAATATCAGCCGGCAACAGGCCTTTGCGGCGGTCAGTGATGATCTGGCCTGGCGGGTAAATTCCGGGGCACTGGCACAGATCCTGACGCTTTCGAAGGAGGCAGGTAATGAGATTATGATCTTTGTCGGTAACCGGGGCTGCACACAGATTTTTACCGGTCAGGTGGAAAAACTTGAACCGATGAAGGGCTGGCTGAATATCTTTAATCCCCGCTTTACCCTGCATTTACAGGATAAGCAGATAGCTGAAAGCTGGATCACCCGTAAACCCACGGTGGACGGACACGTCACCAGCCTGGAGTTATTTGCCGCGGATGGTACACAAATCGCGCAGCTCTACGGACAGCGCAGTGAAGGGCAGCCGGAGCAGGATCTCTGGCGTCAGCAAATCGAATCACTCACAGGGGTATAATGGCATGAGATTTTTTGGCCTGATGCTTTGTTTGCTGGCATTACCTGTTTTTGCCAGCCCGCGGGTGGTTTCCATTGGCGGAGATGTCACCGAAATCGTCTATGCACTGGGCGCCGGTGACCAGCTGGTGGGCCGTGACAGTACCAGTATCCATTCGGCACAGGCCGAAAAACTTCCCGATGTCGGCTATATGCGCCAGCTGAATACCGAAGGTATTCTGGCGTTGAAACCGGCGGTGGTACTTGCCAATAACCAGGCGAAACCCTCACAGGTTCTGGAACAGCTATCGCAGGTCGGGGTGAACGTGGTGCATGTTACCGGCGAGAACAGCCTGCCGGCCATTCTGCAAAAAATTACGACGGTTGCCAACGCCCTGCATAAAGAAGAGGCCGCAAAACCTCTGTTACGTCAGGTCCGTGAACAGATACAGGCATTGCCGACCCGGCCTTTGTCGATCAAAGCGTTGTATATTATGGCCAACAGCGGTATGACCACCCTGGTGGCGGGTAAAGAGACGGCGGCAGATGTGGCGATGCGCAGCGCCGGGCTGAGTAACGTGATGGGGAATGTCCCTCACTACCAGAGCCTGTCGGCGGAGGGCGTTATTGCCGCGGCTCCGCAGGTCATTCTCATCGACCGTCGCGGTGTGGCTGCCCTGGGGGGAACAGACAAATTGTGGCAGTTACCTGGACTGTCTATGACCCCGGCCGGCCGGGATCACCGGGTGATCATTATTGACCAGGTGGCGCTGCTGGGCTTTGGTCCGGAGACGCCGGGAGCTATCCTGCAGCTGCGTCAGGCGGCAGAAAAGATCCATGCGGAGTAACCGCCGTACTTTCGTCTGGCTGCCGGTAATGGGGGGGATCCTGCTGGCAGCCTTACTGATTTCCAGCCTGTCCGGGGCTTTACCTCTTTCTCTGTCCACCGTCTGGCATGCGGATCCTGATAGCCTGACCCGGAAGATATGGCTGAATATCCGCTTGCCCCGGGTGTTGCTGGCGGCGCTGGTCGGGCTGGCTCTGGCCGTCTCCGGTACCGTGATGCAGGGATTATTTCGTAACCCGCTGGCCGACCCGGGATTACTGGGGATCAGCAGCGGGGCGGGCCTTGCCGTGGCTATCGCCCTGATTATTCCGTTTTCCCTGCCTTCGGCCCTGGCCCTGTGGTTACCGATGATGGCGGCGTTTATCGGCAGCCTGCTGGTCACCGTGCTGATCTTTCAGCTTAGCCGGTTTACCGGCGGACATCTGTCCCGTTTATTATTGTTTGGTGTGGCCATCAATGCAGTGTGCGGGGCAATCGTCGGTGTACTGTCATGGGTAAGTAATGATCAGCAGTTACGTCAGCTATCGTTATGGGGCATGGGGACACTTTCTCAGGCACAGTGGCCGGTGATCCTCGTGTGTGGTTTACTCATTCTGCCCGCCACCTTCGGGACAGTATTCTTTTCACAGCGACTCAACTTACTGCAACTGGGTGAGGAAGATGCCCATTATATGGGGGTCAATGTCCGCCGTACGCAGCGACAGTTACTGGTGCTGAATGCCTTACTGGTGGGGACTGCCGTGTCTGTCAGTGGGGTCATTGGCTTTATCGGGCTGGTGATCCCCCATGTGATGCGAATGTGTTTCGGCAGTGATCACCGCACTGTCCTGCCGGCATCGGCGCTATGTGGCGCTATTTTACTGCTGCTGGCCGACACGCTGGCCCGTACGATAGTGGCCCCGGCCGAAATGCCGGTCGGATTGCTCACCAGCCTGATTGGCGCACCGTGGTTTTTCTGGCTGATTATTCGTCGTCAACGGGGGAGTGATGGTTCTTAACCTTGAGGCGGATAACCTCATTCTGAAACGCGGGCCAAAGACGTTGTTGTCAGGGGTATCGTTGCAGTTATCGCCGGGAGAAATGGTCGCACTGATAGGCCCGAACGGTGCCGGAAAATCCACATTACTGCGGGTGCTGAGTGGTTATCTCTCTCCGGACAGTGGCGAGTGCCGGTTACAGGGAAAAGCGTTGACCGCATGGGAAGGGCGCTTGCTGGCACAGCAACGTGCGGTCATGCGCCAGCAAAGCGACCTGACTTTTTCACTGTCCGCAAGGCAGGTCATTTGTCTGGGCAGGGCTGCCTGGCCCCGCTATCAGCAGGATGACATCGTGGCAGAGGTGGCCGGACTGACCGGTTGCGGCGGCTTACTGGATCGCAGTTATCTGCACTTATCCGGCGGAGAACAGCAGCGGGTTCAGCTGGCCCGTGTACTGGCACAACTCTGGCGTGACGGCGAGCCACAGGGATTTCTGTTTCTTGATGAACCCACCTCGGCTCTGGATCTCTACCATCAGCAACATATTCTGAGGTTACTGCATCGGCTGACCCGGCAGGGGAAACTGATGGTCTGCACTGTGCTGCATGATCTTAATCAGGCATCGCTCTGGGCAGACCGCATTATATTACTGCATCGGGGAAGCCTTGTTGCGCAGGGGATACCACAACAGGTGCTGAATACAGAGACATTACAGCACTGGTACGGAGCGGAACTGATTGTCCATACGGCAACCCCCCACCAACGGCCACAGGTCATGCTGTTACCCTGAAACGGTGGGGTTTACCCCTGGCGAACCGGTGATGATTATTCGTCTGTCGCCGGGTTTGGGATCAGGATGATCCTTCTGTCCGGGATCGCACTCTCCGGGTCGGATCTTCCGGGTGTCAGCCGGGGGGAGGATCCGCGCCCCGGCCGGGGATGGGGGAGCGGGATCACCGAACAGGGAAGTTGCGGTTACTCATCAAAACAGAGTTCGGGGGAAGCCCCCTGATCGTCATATTCCTCATTTCCGCTGGCGGCAGGGCAGCCCGGATCCCGTGAATCATCTGAAAGGTAACGCTGACCGGTGGCCAGGATCTCTTCAATTTGCATCGCATAAGTTGTCGGCATCAGAAAACTCCATGGTTGCTGAATAGTGGATCTGCAGAGCCAGCATGGCAACCGCAGATGACATTCCTGTGAACCCGCCCGTAAAGAGTAAAGATTTAGCCGTGGCTGCAGGACAGAGCCGGGGGGAATGGCTATGCTGGATCACATCACTATTGAAGTCAGGGTTAAACCGTTCAGAGCTACAAAAATTGAAGAACAAGTGTCAGGTTGATTAGATAAGGAAGTTAATGAAATGACTATGGATTTCAGTAAAGATCGTCTTCTGGCATCGGGTTTTACGGTGAAGGAATTACAGAAACTTCAACATAATATCGATAACTTTGGCGGTACGTTTGAGGAAGTTATCGGCGATTTAGCCAAAAGGTTTAAAATTTTTTTGTGGGTTTTTTTTTGCTGTGTTGCGTGTTTTTGGTTTCTTATTTATTCGAAGATTGATGACATCGGATATGTTTTTAGTGGTGGTATATCGTTATTTGTTGCTGTATTGATAATTGGATTTTCTCAGCCGCCAATCATTTCATTTAAATGCTGGCGGTTTTGCCGGATAAATAAAAATTAGTTATTATCTGTGCTGATAAGGTCAAATATCACTTTGGCATAAAGTTTCGCCGCTTTCGTGCGCAGCATTCGATCCTGCTCTTCAAGATTTTCGGTCTCTGCCCTGAGGTTTTTTACGCAGGCCATGCATTCTTCATCAGACTTTGCGCGTCGTGCGGCTGCAAACTGCTGCTCAACAACCTCTTTTATTTCCCGGACAAACTTCATCCGGGTCAGACCCTCCCGAAGATGTAAGGAGGACAGCGTATTCGCTATATTAATCAGCTTTCTGGCCTCAAGGTTAACCATTGTCTCTGCCCGGTCTTTATTCCTGCCTGAGCGCATCATATCAAGTAATGCAGCATCCATTTTTATTCTCCCTGTATATTACATCGCCGATAATACCCCTTTATGTTCAGCTGTAAATAACCGTCGTTTCAGTCGGAAATATGTCGGTTCCGATATGCCTGTTTTCTCCGATACGGCCTTGAATGACACTCTCCGCCTAATCAGCGCAAGAGCCGAAGCTGTAGCCGGATGAGGTTTACTGCCGAACCTGACTCCGGAAGCCATCGCTACTGTCCGCCCGTCATTGGTCCGTTCAGGGATACGTGCATGCGCAGACTCCGGCCCGGCTGCTGACCGAAATTCGCCGGCAGACCGGGGTTCGATTTCCATCCGATGACGTGTTGCCCTGAAGCGCGCAGGGTCAGATTTCGAAGTTATAGGGAACCTCATGGCCGGAAACCGCTTCCTGTGTATTTGCTTTTAGCTCATCGACGGACAGGTTCGGATTACATAGCATCATAAATTGCCACAGATAATCCCGTTGTAACTGACCCCGCTTCACTGCCAGCCAGACGGTACTGGCAGTGAATAAATGGCGGACATCCAGTGCAATCACTTCCTCTTCCTGCCCGGAGACCGCTGTTTCGGCGACAATTCCGATCCCCATGCCCAGTCTGACATAAGTTTTCACCACATCTGAGTCCTGTGCACTGAGCACAATATCGACTTTCAGACCGGCACTCTCAAAGGCCTGGTCGATCACCGACCGTCCGGTCATTCCGCTGCGGTAGGTGATTAACGGCCACGCGGCCAGATGCTCCAGAGTAATGTCCTGCAGATCCGCCAGCGGATGTTGTTTAGGGATCAAAACCTTATGGTTCCATTTGAACCAGGGAAACGCCCGCAATGTTTCGCTGTGTGATAAGGCTTCGGAGGCGATACCTAAATCTGCGCTACCGCCACTGACCATACTGCGGATTTCTTCAGGCGTGCCCTGATTAAGCACGACGCGGATATTCGGATATAACTCACGGAACAGCTTGATCTTACCCGGCAGAGAATAGCGGGCCTGGGTATGGGTGGTGGCAATCGTCAGTATCCCGTCCTGCTGGCCGGTGAAAAGCTCCCCTAACCGCTTCGCTTTTCCGGCATCATCCAGTATGCGTTTCGCAATGGTCAGCATTTCTTTACCCGGTCCGGTCAGGCCGAGCATACGTTTACCATGGCGAATAAACAGCTCTACACCCAGTTCTTCTTCCAGCTCACGGATATGGCGACTGATCCCGGACTGAGAGGTGTATAACGTTTTGGCCACTTCGGTCAGATTGAACTGGCACCGGGAGGCCTCCCTGATAATTCTTAGCTGCTGGAAGTTCATGTTATTCACTTTTTATGCTTAGGGGTGACCTGGCTAAAATAAAAAAAATCGTCCGGCGGAGTAAATAATTAAAACTTCACATATATTCCTGAAAGATATATGTACATAAAATACGACCTTAAAAAATTCTTCTGCGGTGAAATAACAGGAAATACGGCCCGGAACGGCAGAAAATTCGCCGTCCCGGCGGGGTTAGTTCTTTTTCACACAAGCTATGCCATTTTTGTTATTTCAACTATGAAAACGATGACTCTTATTATGAATTTCCGGTTTCAGGAAAAAATAATAACGAGGCAGCATATGAGAGGGTTGAGTTCAGGTCGTTTCAGGAAACATTTGCTGGTATCGTTGGTACTGGCGTCATCAGCGGCATGGGCCGCGGATAAGCCTGTCCAGGGGGGCACGCTGATTTATCTTGAGCAGCAAGCACACACTAACCTGTATCCCCCGGCCGGCGGGTTCTATCCCAATGGCGGGATACTGAATCAGATCACCGATAAACTGACCTGGCAAAACCCGAAAACCCTGGCGATTGAACCCTGGATTGCCGAAAGCTGGAGCAGCAACCCGCAAAAAACCGAATGGACATTTAAATTGCGTCCGGGAGTCACTTTCTCTGATGGCACACCTCTGGATGCCGCGGCGGTCGCCAAAAACTTTGATACCTACGGGCTGGGAAATAAAGAAAAGCATTTCCCGGTCTCTGAAGTCGTCAATAATTATGATCACAGTGAGGTAATTAACCCGCTGACGGTCCGGTTTTATTTTAAAAAACCGTCTCCCGGCTTTTTACAGGGAACCTCGACCATTGGTTCCGGCCTGGTGTCATTATCTACTCTGAATAAAAACTTCGATCAGCTGGGCGACGCCCGGAATATTATAGGCTCCGGTCCGTTCGTGGTGAAATCTGAAACCCTCGGTCATGAAGTCGACCTGGTCGCCAGGAAAGATTATCACTGGGGACCGGCCAGCGACCCGCATCAGGGACGGGCCTGGCTGGATGGTATTAAAGTCCTGGTCACTCCGGAAGACGGGGTACGCATTGGTGCATTACTGGCAGGTCAGGCCGATTTTATTCGTCAGATCCAGGCTTATGATGAGAAACGGGTAGAAGCGCAACATCTGCCTGTCTATGCCGAAGCGACACGGGGGGTGAATGATAGCCTGAGTTTCCGCCCGGATAACCCGCTGGTGGCCGATCTCCGGGTGCGTCAGGCGCTCTCACTGGCGACCAACCGTCAGCAAATCGTCGAAACTCTCTTCTCAGCAAATTATCCTGCAGCCACCTCGGTGCTGGCCTCGACGGCCTCCGGATATGTTCCGCTACAGAACTTACTGAAGTACGACCCACAGCAGGCAGAAAAACTGCTGGATGAAGCCGGGTGGACACCTGGCCCTCAGGGGATCCGCCAGAAACACGGGGTACCGCTGTCCCTGAGTGTTCTGGTATCTCTTCCGCAGCCGCAGAACAAAGAAGTTTTAGAACTGGTGGCCCGCCAGTGGCGAAAAATCGGGGTGCTGCTGAATGTCAGGCCTTCCGATGGCGGATCGTCACTGCTGAAAAATCTCGATCCGTTAAAAGCGCCGCTGACCGTTTCCGAAGTGGGCCGGGCCGACCCGGATGTGCTGAAGAGTATGTTCTACCCCGCAAACCGTGATGCACTGCTGCAGAAAGGCGGCCAGAGCAATAAGGTTAAATCGTTCCGTGATAATACGCTGGATGATCTTCTGGAGCGGATTTCGACAGAAACGGATAACGCTCAGCGTCTGAAACTGACCGGCGATGCGCAACGCTATCTGCTGGAAAAAGCCTATGTGATCCCGATTTTTGAAGAGCCGCAGGTGTATGCAGGTGCCACCTGGCTGAAAGGGATGAGCTTTGAAGCGGTAGGCCGGCCATCGTTCTACGATGCCTGGTTAGATAAGAAATAAGCGGAGGCGAGGCCATGGGACGCTATTTACTGCAACGGCTGGCACAGGGGCTTCTGGTGCTCTGGGCTGCCTGGACACTCTCATTTATTCTGCTGCAATTACTGCCCGGCGATGCGGTGATGATTAAGTTCCTCGACCCGTCACTGGGGTTAAGTGCAGAGCAGATAGACCAGATGCGTAAGGTGTACGGTGAAGGTGTCCCTGTCTGGCAGCAATACTTCTCGGCGCTGGTGGCGGTATTACATGGCAACCTGGGCTATTCGGTACAGCTCGGGGTCCCTGTCACACAGGTTCTGGCGACTAACTTTCCGCAAACCCTGAAGCTGGTGATACCGGGATTTCTGCTGGCGCTGATCATCGGCCCCGGGCTTGCCATCCTCGCCTCACTGCCGGGACTGAACCGTTTACGGAATATGTTGCTTTCACTGCCGTCTCTGCTGGTCTCCCTGCCGGTGTTCTGGACAGGGATCGTATTGATCCAGATCTTTTCGTTTCAGTTGCATTGGGTGTCGGTTATCGATCCCTCACCCATCGGCGGCATGATCCTGCCAGTGATCACGCTGGCGATCCCCATAGCGGCACCGCTGGCACAGATCTTTATGCGCAGTATTGATCAGGTGCGGACTCAGCCCTTTATTGCGGCGGCCCGGTCACGCGGTGTCAGTCAGTTACGGGTGCTGTTCCGCCATGTATTACGGAATGCCAGCCTGCCGTTACTGACCGTCGCCGGCCTGCTACTGGGTGAGCTGATTGCCGGAGCCCTGGTCACGGAAACAGTCTTTGGCCTTAACGGACTGGGCGCAGTGACACAGCAGGCCGTGAATGCACAGGATGTGAATGTTCTGCAGGCGGTCGTCATGATTTCTGCACTGGCTTATGTCGTGATTAATCTGCTGGCCGACCTGGTCACGCCGTTGCTCGACCCGCGCCTGAAAACAGCCTACAGAGGTAGATAATGAGCCTGACAGAAACGCTTCGACTGCAACCCCGTCGCCCCGGAAAATACCTGCAGCTTCAGCGTGTCCGGCCGGGCGTCTGGCTGGCGTGGATGATTATCCTGCTCGCGATCCTGGCGGCGATTTTTCCGCAGCTTATTACCCATTACGATCCTGAGAGCGGTGTCCCCGGGACACAACTGATGCCCCCGGACAGCCATCACTGGCTGGGGACCGATCAGTTGGGCCGTGATCTCTATAGCCGGATCATCTACGGTGCCCGCTGGTCGCTGTCGGCAGCGAGTGCGGCGGTGAGTGTCGGCCTGGTAGTCGGGTCGTTGGGCGGGATGCTGGCCGCTTTTAGCGGACGTACCACCGAAACCCTGACCATGCGGCTGGTGGATGTTCTGTTGTCCATCCCTGCATTACTCCTGTCGCTGACGATCATTATTCTGCTGGGGGCCGGGACGTTACATGCAGCACTGGCCGTGGGTTGTGCTTCCGTGGCACATTTCGCCCGCTTATCCCGGGCCGAAGTTTTGCGCATCCGGCAGCAGGATTATATCGAAGCCGCCTTTGGCAGCGGCGGGCGTTTCTTTGCGGTATTTTTCCGCCATGTTTTACCGAATGCGTTACCGAATATTCTGGCTTTTTCAGCCCTGCAATTCGGCCAGGCCATTCTGGCCTTATCGACCCTCAGTTTCCTGGGGTTCGGGAGCCCGCCGCCGATCCCGGAATGGGGACTGCTGATCGCTGAAGGCAGAAATTACCTGGCGACGGCCTGGTGGCTGACCGTCTTCCCGGGCGTGGTGGTGATCGGTATCGTGCTGGCGACCAACCGTATCAGCCGTGCATTATCAGGAGAAAACCTATGACGGGATCCACACTGCCGGTACTGCAACTGGATGGCCTGACTTTGGCTTATCGCACAGAGAATGGCTGGAACGAAACGGTTCATCAGGTGAGTCTGACGCTGGGAGCGGGAGAAATGCTGGCGGTGGTGGGCGAATCCGGTTCCGGAAAAACGACCACGGCCCAGGCGGTGATCGGCTTACTGCCGGACAACGGTCGCCGCACCGGCGGACGTATTCTGTTTCAGGGAGAAGACATCAGTCAGTGGTCTTCACGCCGGCTTGACGGGCTGCGCGGGTCGCAGATCTCACTGATCCCGCAGGACCCGGGGAACTCACTGGATCCGCTGAAAACGCTCGGGGATCAGCTGGGCGAAGTGTTGCAGGCAGGAGGTACCCGTCTGTCGCGAAAACAGCGTGATCAGCAGGCTATCGAACTGTTTACACGTGTCGGCCTCAGCCATCCGGAACAGCGAATTGCTCAGTATCCGCACCAGCTTTCCGGGGGAATGAAACAGCGGGTACTGATTGCGATTGCCATTGCGCTGAAACCGGCACTGATCGTTGCCGATGAGCCGACCAGTGCGCTGGATGTGACCGTTCAGAAACGGATTATGACTCTTATCGATGAGCTGCGACAGGAATACGGTACTGCCGTTCTGTTTGTGACTCATGATCTGGCGCTGGCGGCGGAGCATGCCGACCGGCTGGCGGTGTTCCGCGGCGGGAAATTACTGGAGCAAGGAACGGTGGCTGAAGTCATACAGCAGCCGTCGCATCCTTACACGGCACGGTTACTGGCCGATGTTGCCGCAAACATGGTGTTACCTGACCCCCGGCCGGAAAGCGACAGGGACACGTCCCCGGTCATTCGTATACAGGGAGTCAGTAAACAATTTTCTCTCAGTCGTCAGCAGCGGCTGCAGGCGCTGAACACAATTTCACTAACGGTCCGGCGGGGGACAACTCATGCACTGGTCGGAGAATCCGGGTCAGGGAAGACGACGCTGGCACGTATCCTGCTGGGCTTTGAGCAGGCAGATGCCGGCGAGGTCGTGATCTGTGACAGCCCAGTGCAGGGAGCATCGGCTGAAGGCTGGCGACAGTTGCGCAGGAAGATCCAGTTTGTGTATCAGAACCCGTTTTCGTCACTGGATCCGCGTCAGAGCCTGTTCTCGGTGATCGAGGAACCTCTGCTTAATTTTCATACGTTGACCCGTGAACAGCGCCAGCAACAGGTCATCGCAGTGGCCAGGCAGGTCGCGCTGGATCCTGAATTACTTTCACGGCTACCACATCAGTTGTCAGGGGGACAGCGGCAGCGGGTCGCGATTGCGCGGGCACTGGTCCTGCAACCTGAAATCCTGGTGCTGGATGAAGCCACGTCGGCCCTGGATGTGACGGTTCAGTCACAGATCCTTGCATTACTGGCAGAGCTACAGCAAACACTGGCGCTGACCTACCTGTTTATTACCCATGATCTGCAGGTGGTCAGACGTATTGCTCACCGGGTGACCGTATTAAAAGGCGGCGAAGTGATCGAAGAGGGGACAACTGCTAAGATTTTTACTGCTCCGGAGACGGATTATACACAGCAACTGATTGCTGCGATCCCGTCCTTTAATCGCCGTCAGGAGGTAAGCATATGACGCAGAAACGTATTGGTTTTTTTACCCGGTTGCTGGATAAAGCGCCTGCGGCGGAACGCTACCGCCTGGCGACAGAGCAGATCCGCCATGCCGAAGTTCTGGGGTTTGAAAGTGCCTGGGTTGCCCAGCATCATTTCCATGAACAGGAAGGTGGCTTACCCGCACCGCTGGTTTTCCTGGCCCATGCCGGAGCTCACACCTCAAAAATCCGGCTGGGAACCGGGATCATTACCCTGCCGATGGAAAATGCGCTACGGGTGGCGGAGGATGCTGCCGTCACGGATCTGCTGACCGGCGGCCGGCTGGAGCTGGGCCTCGGGTCCGGCGGTACGCCAGGCTCCTTTGCCCCTTTCGGCCTCACTTTTGAACAGCGCGGTGCTGCCTTTGCCGCAAACCTTGCCACTCTGACACAGGCATGGCAGGGGGATGCCCTGTCAGGGACGGATAATCACCTGTATCCGGCCGCTCAGGGGCTGAATGACAGGATCTGGATTGCGACCTTTTCTCCGGAAGGTGCTGCCCGGGCCGGAAAAGCCGGTCACGGACTGATGTTATCCCGCACCCAGCCACGTCCGGCCGGGCAGCCGTCATTGCCGCTGGATGCTCTGCAAAACCCGGTGATCGATGCGTATCTGGAGGCGCTGCCGGCAGGTATTGCTCCCCGTATTCTGGCGTCACGGACGGCCTTTGTGGCTGATGACCGGAATTATGCCCGAAAAGTGGCTCTGCCCGGGCTTACCGCACAGGCTGAAAGCTACCGGAAGGCGGGACATCAGTTACGGGGCGAAACACTGGATGATTTTATCGGTCAGTTTGATGCCCATATTGGTGACCCTCCGGATGTACTGTCGTCGCTGTTAGCTGACAGTAGTCTGTCACGGGTCACCGATATTTCCTTCCAGGTCCACTCCGTTGAACCGGAACATCAGGATGTGCTGCGTTCGCTGGAACTGATATCCCGTTATATCGCCCCGGTGTTACGTCGGTCTGCGGCCACCTTACAGCCAGAGAGGATAGCATGAGCGAAATTCACGATTTGATTGATGAACTGTCGGCAATTTCTGCCGGGTCTGAGCTGGCAGAAAGCCGGCAATTCCGTGCGGCAGCGACAGAACATACCCGGGGCAGCTATCAGGCCTTGTTCAGTACCGGCAGTGAGTCTTTTCCGTTAGCCCTTCGGGCAGCGATTGCCGCACAGGTGGCAGACTGGCACCAGTCTGCCGGACTGTTACAGCACTATCTGAGGCTGGCGGAGGAGGGCGTTAATCCGCAACGTCTGAGCAGTGCGCTGAGTTTTGCCCGACGACTGACGTTTCAGCCGGTGGCTGCCACACCGGCAGATCTCGCGGAGTTGCAGCAGGCAGGATGGCAGACAGATGAGATTATCACTCTGGCGCAACTGGTCTCGTTTGTCAGTTTCCAGAGCCGCCTGATCCACGGATTCACTTTGCTGGAGTCGCTGACAACAGCGGCGGAGCCTCTGCCGGTAGCTCCCTTACCGGCTCCGGTCACAGCCGGACGTTGGCACACTCAGCCAAAAACGGCCGGACACCGGCAAGCCCCCCTCGCCTTTACCCGTAAACCGCTGGGCTGGGAACCCTGGCTGCCGGCGAAACCCTTCAGTGATTTCAGCCCGCAAGGGCAGGAGAGTCTGAGAAAGTTTGGTCATCAGGATTCGGATTATTTCAGGCTGCTCGGGCGGGATCAGCCGGTACTGGAACAACGTACCCTGACAGACAAAGGTATTTTTTACACTCACGGGGGGTTAGCCCGGGCGGAACGGGAGCTGGCCGCCACGGTGGTCAGTAAAGTGAATGGCTGCATCTACTGTGCGTCGGTTCATGCCCGTAAAGCGAGCCAGCTTTCAAAATTACAGGATGAAGTGGCGTTACTGCTGCAGGTGCAGCCCGGAGACCCGTTATCTGACGGACAGTCTGCCCGCTGGCAGGCGGAAATAGAGGCCGTTGCCGCCTTATCTCTGACCCCGCCACAGCTGACCACGGCACATCTGCAGGCACTGCAACAGTTACCGCTGAGTACGCTCGAAATCACCGATCTGATCCAGTCGGCAGCCTTTTTTGCCTGGGCTAACCGCCTGATGCTGACACTGGGGGAACCGTTTATTCCTGCGGAGACGGCCACGCCTGCCACTGAGAAGACGGCCAGCGCCTGACCGTGGTCCCGGTAGCGCAAGGCCGGGCACTGCTGAATTTCTTTGCCGGGGGTTACACGGGGTCTGCCGCATTCCCCCGGCAAATCAGTCACCGTTTCTCAGCACATACTTCAGGAAACCCGTCGATAAAGCGGTTCTGCCGGCGATGTGATGACGTCTTTATACGACAGAACTGTTAAACATCAGACAGACCGCTTATCATCCGCAGTCACGTTCTTCACCTCTGCGGATACACTATGCGACCCTGGAATTTCCTGCTGCCGATGCTAATGGCCTGGGCTTCACTGCCTGCTTTCGGGGCGAGGTATCATATTAATCCGCAGCTAAGCTCCCTGGTGTTGAGCTGGCGGATGATCGGCGGCGGCGAATACCACGCCAGGATCACCGGGATCCGCGGTGACCTGACCTATGATCCACGTGAGGACGATCGTAATACGCTGCAGTCGGCGATCCCTGTCGGGCAACTGGACGCCCATCACTGGCTGCTGACCCGGGCACTTCGCAGCCGGACGTTCTTCGATACGGCAAGCTACCCCGATGCGTTTTTCGGCAGCAGCCGGATGGTGGCTCTGGATAAGGGACGCTACCGGGTATTGGGAAGCCTGCAGATTAAAACTGTGCGTAAACCGTTGATCCTGAATGCACAGCAGAGCGATATTTCGTTGCAGCGTATCCGTTTATCCGCACAAACCCTCATTTCCCGCAGTGCTTTTGGTATGGGGCAATATCCTGCCCTTGTCAGTGATCCTATCCGCGTGGATATTGTGTTATATGCCGATAAAATAAACTGACCGCCAGGTTAGCCGGTATTTTATTATCTCCCGTCCGGGAGGCGGTTTGACATTTTATTTATTCATCGGGGCGTTTATTCGCTTAATCATTATTTATTCTTACTTTATTCATTATTAATATCAGAAAGTGAACACGCTCTATTTATTATTATTTTTATCTAACTAAGAGACGATTTTATATTTCATTAACCGGAGCCGGGAGGCTAATAATGGATTTATAATTCGGTCAGGTAAGGTAAATATATGTCTTATCAGTTAAGTGTACTTGATAAGTGCCCGGTGAATGAGGGTGAAACGGCAACCGATGCATTACAGCGGGTGGCCGGGCTTGCTCAGGCTGCCGAGCGATGGGGCTACCGGCGTTTCTGGCTGGCAGAACATCATAATACCTCAGGTCTCGCCAGTCCTTCCCCGGAGATACTCATCGCCTGGGTACTGGCACAGACAAAGCATCTGAAAGTGGGGTCAGGGGGTGTGATGTTACAGCATTACAGCCCCTATAAAGTGGCAGAAAATTTTAATCTGCTGGCCACTCTCGCGCCCGGCAGAGTCGACCTGGGTGTCGGCAAGGCGCCCGGCGGGTTACCGTTATCAACAAAAGCACTACAGGCCGCGCAGGACCCTGATAAACAGGGGACGTTCGCCAGTCAGTTGCAATCCTTAGACAGTTTTCTGCAACTCCCGGGACACCCCTCGCAGGATGAGCCAGGGCTGCGCGCAACGCCTTTGCCCGGCCGGACGGCGGATAAGTATTTATTAGGCGCCAGTACTGACAGCGCTGCACTGGCGTCGTCCCTGGGCTGGAATTTTGTCTTTGCCGCACATCTGAACGGTGACCGTTCTCTTCTGCGGACATTCAGCGACTACTGGCAGGCAGAGACCCGGTTGCCGGTCATTATTGCGGTGCAGGTCATTGTCAGCGAAGACGGTGAAGAGGCCCGCAGGCAGGCGGCGCAGTGCGAATTATGGCAGGTGGAACTGGTGAACGGCCGGCACGTGACGGTCGGGAGCGAAACTCAGGCAGACAGCTTTATCCGCCAGAGTGAGGTTGCCGTGAAATCGGTCAGCCGTAAAGAAACCGCGATCCTGGCAGGGAATGCCCGTGAAGTGCTCTCTCAGCTTGAAGCCCTGCATCAGGAATTTTCGGTCAGCGAATTTATGCTCGATCTTCCGTTAAGTCAGCCGGAGATCAGGATTAACACGCTGCGTCTGCTGGCTCAGGAAAGAGAGCACTCCGCGGCCCGCCAGGTCTCACCCGTCACGACAGAAAGTTCTGTCGCCTGATCGCCGGGCGGGGGGGAATATCCCATATTTTTCATCTGACCGGCCCTGCAGCCGGACAGTCATTCACTGATTACTTTCTGGAATACTTGTCTCCCGGAGGAACTATGTCCAATAAAAGGCAATTACGATTAGGTACGATCTTACACGGCGCATCCGGAAATATGTCCGCCTGGCGACATCCTGCGGCAACCGCAGATGCCAGTATTAATTTTGATTTTGCCAGGGAAACCGCCAGAAAAGCGGAAGAAGGGAAGCTGGACTTTTTATTTATTGCCGACGGTTTATATATTAATGAAAAGTCGATCCCTCATTTTCTTAACCGGTTTGAACCCCTGACGCTTTTATCTGCACTGGCGGGTGCCACCCGGCATCTGGGATTAGTGGGGACAGTATCCACCTCTTACAGTGATCCGTTCACCGTCGCCAGGCAGTTCGCCAGTCTGGATCATCTGAGTGGCGGCAGAGCCGGCTGGAATGTTGTGACGTCGCCGCTGGAAGGATCTGCAAAAAACTATTCCCGTGAACATCACCCTGAACATGCCCTGCGTTATCGTATTGCCGATGAGTATCTGGAGGTGGTGAAAGGGCTGTGGGATTCCTGGGAAGAAGATGCTTTCATCCGCAATAAAGCCACTGGCGAGTTTTTTGATAAAAATAAACTTCATCCGCTGAACCATAACGGCCCGTTTTTCCGCGTCGCCGGTCCCCTGAATATCGGCCGTACCCCTCAGGGAAGACCGGTCATTTTTCAGGCCGGGGCCTCCAGCGACGGGAAAAAACTGGCAGCAAAACATGCCGATGCCATTTTCACCCATCAGTACACGCTCAGTGAAGCGCAGCGCTTTTACCGGGATGTGAAACAGCAACTCGCCGGGCATCAGCGTCATCCGGATGACCTACACATTTTTCAGGGGGTCTCGGTCATCGTCGGGGAGGATGCACAGGATGTGGAGCGCCAGTATCAGCAGACGGCAGCCCTGGTCTCGATTGAAAATGCGCTGAATTATCTGGGACGCTATTTCGAGCACCACGATTTCAGTCAGTACCCGCTGGACGAACCTTTCCCGGATATCGGTGAGCTGGGCGGTAACAGTTTCCGCAGTACCACGGATCACATCAAACAGCAGGCCCGTGAACGGGGACTCACTCTGCGCCAGGTCGCTCTGGAAGCTGCAACCCCTCGCCCGGTATTTCATGGCACGCCGGAACAGATTGCCGATGAGATGCAGCTCTGGTTTGAGAATGAGGGGGCTGACGGTTTCATTATTCAGGGAGGCACACCGGAAGTCTTCCCGCGTTTTGTTGACCAGGTGATCCCTTTATTACAAGTCAGAGGCCTGTTCCGGAAAGAGTACCCGGGCACCACGTTGCGCGAATCGTTTGATTTGCCGCTTCCGGAGAACCAGTTTGCTCCGTCGTCACAGTTACAGGAGGTTGTATGATTTCAGGCGTAGCGCTGCGCACACTGGCATTCGCCGGCACTCTGGCGGTTTTTACGGCCAGTGCCGCAGAGGTCACCATCAATAACACGGCGATTAATCTGGCTAAAAATGCTCAGCCCGTGGATACCCCGAAAAACCCTGCGGCCATTGCGCAAATACCGAAGGATTTTCATTTTATTCATCCGGGAGAATTTACCGTGGCGGTCGATGGTGCCACCTCGCCACCTCTCACCGTTGTGGCTGATGACAATAAAACGCTGATCGGCAGTGAACCGGATATTGCCAGGCTGATTGCCGATAGTCTGGGCCTTAAACTGCGTATCGTGCCCACCTCCTGGGATGACTGGCCATTGGGCGTCAGCAGCGGCAAATATGATGCGGCCATCTCCAATATTACCGTGACGCGGGAACGAAAAAAGAAGTTTGATTTTGTGACTTATCGCAAGGACTTACTGGCGTTCTATGTCAAAAAGTCTTCAAAAATCAAAGCGATTAACCGACCGGCTGACATTGCCGGACTGAAAATTATTGTCGGCTCAGGCACGAATCAGGAAGCCATCTTACTGGCGTGGGATAAAGAGAACCGTAGTCACGGGCTGGCACCTTTTACGCCTGTCTACACCCAGGATGGAGCCTCGGAAACGCTGGATCTGCAATCAGGCCGTGCTGATGCCTATTTTGGCCCGCATGTCCTGGGTGCCTGGAAAGCGGCGAACGGGGGTCACTTACGTTTTGCCGGTGCGGTGGATGGCGGATGGCCAAAAGCGGCCCATATCGGCGTGACCCTCAAAAAAGGCAGTGGTCTGACCCGGGCGATACAGACGGCCATTAACGGCACAATTGCGAACGGTGATTATCAGAAAGTCCTGGATCGCTGGGGAGAAGGTCTGGAAGGGATCCCTGCCGCGGAAATTAATCCTCCCGGACTGGGCGACTAGGAGAGCGTTATGGCACAGAGGAGATTCAGGATCATTTCGCCTGAGGCGGCAGAGTTGCAGCCTGTCCTGAGCGGGCTGTTTGACGAGTACCGGCAGCGCTACGGTGATTATTTTGCCGGGCATACGGAAGATGATTTACCGGAACGCTATGTTGCGCCTGAGGGGCTATTCATTGTGCTTGAAGAAGACGGGAAAATCATCGCCACCGGGGCGTATAAGTCATATCGCGGACAGACCGCCGAAATTAAACGGATCTGGACAGATAAAACATTACGCGGGCAGGGGATTGCCCGGTGCGTGGTCAGCCAGCTTGAGCAACATGCCATCGATGCCGGTTACCGGGAGATGTATCTGACCACCGGATTCCGGCAGCCGGAGGCGGTGGCACTGTATCTCTCTCTGGGCTATCAGCCCGGTTTTGATATTCATCGTAATTTTGAAGAATACAGCCATCCTCCGTATGACGGACGGCTGAGGTTTACTAAAACGCTGGTGGCACCGGCCAGTTCCGCGCGTAAAGGAGTGAATGCTCATGTCTGATTTACCTTTATCACAGAAAATTGTGCCGGCCCGTTACCCCTGGCGGATCGCCGGGACGGTACTTTCGGTATTGATCCTGGGTGGCATTATCCAGTCGGTGGCCCTGAATCCACGCTGGGAATGGCCGGTATTTGCAAAATGGTTCTTTAACCCGGTGATCCTGGAAGGGCTGGGACGAACCTTACTGATCACCGTGTTCAGTGCTTTTCTGAGTGTGCTTTTTGGCGGAATACTGGCGATGGCGAGGCTCTCCCGCTCACCCTTACTCCGGGTGCTGGCCTGGGCCTATATCTGGTTATTCCGTTCACTGCCGCTGATTGTGGTGCTGATTATTCTTTATAACTTCTCTTACCTGTATGACACGTTATCCATTGGCCTGCCTTTTACCTCGCTGAGCTGGGGGCATTTTCAGACCATCAATGTGCTGGGCCAGTTCCAGACCGCTGTGGTCGGGCTGACGCTGGTACAGAGCGCTTATACGGCCGAGGTGATCCGCGGAGGGTTTCGCTCGGTGGATGACGGACAATATGAGGCCGCCGCCGCTCTCGGTCTCCCGGTCTGGCGTCGTACCTGGCGTATTATTCTGCCTCAGGCATTACGCTCTATTCTGCCGACCGGCTTTAATGAGCTGATAGGTCTGGTGAAAGGCACCTCAGTGGTGTACGTGCTGGCAATGCCTGAACTCTTCTACACCATTCAGATGATCTATAACCGCAACCAGGAAGTGATCCCTTTACTGATGGTCGGTGCCTGCTGGTATCTGGTGATCACCAGTGTGCTAGCGGTTATTCAGTTACTGGCTGAAAAAATGATGGCAAAAAGTGAGCGTAAGGCGGCTCCCCACTCCCCGGCGCATGCAGCCGCAGTGCAGACCCCGGTCCCGGCCTTGATTAAAAACAGTCATCTGCCTCAGGAGGTTTCCTATGTCCGCAACAGTTAATCCGCAGGGAAAGATCTCCATCACCGGGATCAGTAAAACCTATGGTCACTTCCATGCGCTGAAGAATATCGACCTGGAGATCCCGCCGGGATCTGTGACCGTGATCCTCGGGCCGTCGGGATCCGGTAAATCGACATTGCTGCGTACCATTAACCGATTGGAGAAACCGGATGCCGGTTTTATCCGGATTGATGAGGACTACATCGGCTACCGGCAGAAAAACGGCAAGCTCTATGAACTGAAAGAAAAAGATATTCTGAAGCAGAGGCTGAATGTCGGCTATGTCTTCCAGAACTTTAACCTCTTTCCGCATCTCACCGTGCTCGACAATATTATTGAAGCTCCGGTCGTGCATAAGCGACTGACGCGGCCACAGGCTATCGCACGGGCTGAACAGTTACTGAAATCGGTCGGGTTACAGCATAAAACCCACGCCTGGTCGCGTCACCTTTCCGGAGGGCAGCAGCAACGGGTCGCCATCGCCCGGGCGCTGGCGCTGGACCCCGGAGTGATGCTGTTTGATGAACCCACCTCGGCACTGGATCCTGAACTGGTGGGGGAAGTGCTGGAGGTCATCGCACAGCTGGCGAAGTCCGGCAGGACACTGGTGATTGTCACCCATGAAATAGGGTTTGCCCGCCAGGTCGCCGACCAGGTGGTGTTTATGGTGGACGGGGAAATTGTAGAGCAGGGGAGCAGTGATCAGGTGCTGAATCATCCGCGACATGCCAGAACACAAAATTTTCTGTCGAGTGTACTTTGAGGACCTGCTTATGACCCGCTTTCTGCACAGACGTGGCTATCTGATATTACTGATGATAGCTTCGGCCCCGTTGTATGCCCGGACTCCGCTGGATTCAGACGCAAATCAGACGCCGGTCATTGCCCCGGCGTCCCCGGCCGCCGTGGCGTTGATCCCGAAAGGTTTCCGGTTTGCGCATCCCGGCGAGCTGACGGTAGCGATTTCGGCGATGAACTCCCCCCCGCTGGCCCTGCTGGGCAACGATAACCGGACCCGCATCGGCAGTGACCCGGATATCGCCAGGCTGCTTGCCGGAGGACTGGGGCTGAAGTTACGGCTGGTCCCTGTGTCGTGGGAAGAGTGGCCGCTGGGGATCAGCAGTGGCCGGTACGATGCGGCGCTGGTCAATATTGCCGTGACGGAAGACCGTAAGAAAAAGTATGACTTCGCAACTTACCGGACGGATTCGCTGGCGTTCAGTGTCCGGGAAAACAGCCCTATCCGGCAGATCCACGATGCCCGTGACCTCTCCGGATTAAAAGTCGTGGTCGGTTCGGGCACCAACCAGGAACGGATTTTACTGGACTGGAATGCGCAGAATAAGCGCCAGCATTTGCCGGAGGCGACGCCGGTCTATCTGACCGATGATGCAGCCGCCAACCTGGCACTGCTGTCCGGACGGGTCGATGTTCTGTTCGGTCCGCAGGCCGCGGCCAGCTACAAAGCAGCACTCACCGGTCAAACCCGCGTTGTCGGACTGGGTCCGAAGCTGGCTCAGGTGGCGGTCACAACGAAAAAAGGCAACGGGCTGGTGTATGCCTTACAGGCGGCGCTGAACAGCAGTATCAAAAACGGGACCTATCAGCAGGTGATGACCCGCTGGGGGGAACAGAAAGAGGCAGTGACCGTTTCACAGGTGAACCCGCCCGGAATTACTTATTAATCATCAACCGGCCATCGTGCCGGTTTCTTTGTGGTATCAGTATCGCGGGATCGACGCGGTGCGGATACCGCAGACCTGTTGCCTGCCAAAAAAACACTTTGTACAGAGCCACAACGTCCCGGAACCTTAGCCCCGCAGTATGACTGAATCATAAAATCTGCTCCTCTGAACCCGGCCAACGGCCAACTGAAATCTGACGCCCGGTGACCCTCTGACAATTGAAGATTAAGCGCAGGAGACCAGACAGACGACGCCGGGTAATGGCTAATCGCGGAGGCAGAAAAAACAGCAGGCTGCGGAGAATTCCGGACGTTACGGAGAAGGACCCGGGGGGACCCCGGGTATTTATTCCCTGATTGACGGTAAAAAGGAAAGCGGGGGCCTTTTCCCCGTAAGTCTCAGCCCGGGGCGGGCTTACTTACCGTTATCCCCGCGCAGTTTCGGGTCCAGTGCATCCCGCAGTCCGTCACCCAGTAAATTAAAGGCCAGTACGGTCAGGAAGATAGCGAGACAGGGGAAAATCGCGACGTGCGGTGCCATCACCATATCCGCCCTGGCTTCATTCAGCATCGCACCCCATTCCGGGGTTGGCGGCTGGGCACCGAGGCCGATAAACGAGAGGCTGGCCGCGGAAATAATCGAAATACCGATCCGCATCGTAAAATAAACCACAATGGAGGAGAGAGTGCCTGGCAGAATATGTCGCCATAAAATATGGCTGTCAGAGGCACCGATACTGCGGGCAGCTTCAATAAAGGTTTGCCGTTTCAGTACCAGGGTATTTCCCCGTACCAGTCGGGCGAACGCGGGAACGCTGAAAATGGCCACGGCCAGGATCACGTTGGACATGCCACTCCCCATGATAGCCACAATCGCAATCGCCAGCAGGATCCCCGGGAAGGCGAACAGCACATCGCAGATACGCATAATGATCCGGTCACACCAGCCTTCATAATAGCCGGCCATCAGGCCCAGCAGGGTGCCAATCACTGAGCCGATCGCGACAGAAAACACGCCCGCCAGCAGGGAGATCCGCGTACCGACCAGCACCCGGCTGAAAATATCCCGTCCCAGCGAGTCGACACCGAACCAGTGCACCAGGGTCGGCCCCTGGTCTAACCGGTCATAATCAAAATACATTTCTGCATTGTAGGGACTGATCCACGGGGCAATCACCGCCAGGATCAGCAACAGCAGGATAAAGACCGCCGCAGCGATGGCCACCGGTTGTTGCCGGAAGCGGTGCAGGAACTCCCGCCACGGTGTCCGTGGCCGGTGTTCGCTCAGCAGAGGCATCGCTTTTAGCGCTGCATCACGTCGCCAGTTTTTCATTGTGATCCTTCAGCGGTAACGGATAGCCGGATTGATCGCCGCATACAACAGATCAACCAGCAAATTAATCAGAATAAATTCAAAGGAGAACAGCAGTACCTCTCCCTGAATCACCGGATAGTCGCGCATGGAAACCGAATCGATGAGTAACCGGCCAAGGCCTGGCCAGTTAAAAACCACTTCAACCACAATGGAGCCGCCCAGCAGAAAGCCGAACTGTAAGCCCATCATGGTGACGACCGGGATCATCGCATTGCGCAGACCGTGTTTAAAAATCACCGAGAATTCAGTGGCCCCTTTCGCCCGGGCGGTGCGCATATAATCTTCGCCCATGACCTCAATAAAAGAGGAGCGGGTAAAGCGGGCCATCACTGCCGCCACACCGGCACCCAGCGTCAGCGAAGGCAGAATATAGTGCTGCCAGCTGCCGGCACCCACGGTAGGCAGCCAGCCAAGCTGCACAGAAAAAATCTGCATCAGTAACATGCCCAGGGCAAAGGCCGGGAATGAAATACCCGAGACCGCCAGCAGCATACCGAGCTTATCCGGCCAGCGATTCCGCCATACCGCCGAAATTAAGCCGATGATTAATCCGAAGACGCAGGCCCAGACCATGCTGGTCAGTGTCAGCAGCAGGGTCGGCATAAAACGCATGGCAATTTCCTGGCTGACCGGCCGCCTGGAAACCATCGACTGGCCCAGGTCGCCGTGCAGTAACCGCACCAGATAATTCCAGAACTGCTGCGGTAACGGCAGGTCGAGACCCAGACGGTGACGGACCATGGCCACAACGGTTGCATCGGCATTCGCCCCGGCCTGTAAGCGTGCCGGGTCACCCGGCAACAGGTGCACAAACAGGAAGACCAGCACCGTCACGATGATAAGCGTCGGGATCATCCCCAGCAGACGTTTGATAAAATAATTAAGCATGCACAGTCCTGGTGGCAGGGGGCAGGCGTTACCGCCTGCCCGATCAGTTACTTCAGATCCGCATCATCAAAGTTAAATGAGGTATCCGGCATAATGTAGAAGCCGGTCAGATTTTTGTTGTTTGCAGACACCAGTCTTTCCACCGCCAACGGGATCCAGGGCTGGTCATGCCAGATACGCTCCTGAGCATCTTTATACAGGGCAGATTTCTCTGCTTCGTTGGTGGTTTTCAGCGCATCTGCCAGGTCTTTATCGACCTTCGGATTGCTATAGAACGCGGTATTAAAGATAGCCGGTGGCCAGGAGGCCGTTGCAAAGAGCGGGGTTAATGCCCAGTCTGCTTCACCGGTGGAAGCTGACCAGCCGGTATAGAACATACGGACGCCGCTCTCTTTCTGTCCTTTATCTTCTACCTGTGAGGCCCGCTGACCGGCATCCATCGCCGTCACCTGTGCTTTTACGCCCACCTGCGCCAGTTGCTGCTGAACAAACTGCAGCACTTTCTGCGCCGTGGTGTAGTTATGGGATGACCAGAGGGTCGTTTCAAATCCGTTCGGGTAACCGGCTTCTTTCAGCAGTTCACGGGCTTTGGCCGGGTCATACACCGGGGCCGGGAAGGTCTGTGCGTAGGCGATAGCCGGTGGCACAATGCCGGTGGCCGGAGTGGCATAGCCGGAGAAGGCAACTTTGACCAGCGCCTGGCGGTTAATGGCATAATTTAATGCTTCGCGTACTCGCGGATCATTAAACGGTTTCTGTGTCACATTCAGGCTGATATAGCGCTGCATGATGGACGGCCAGGTCACGACATCCAGCTTACTGTCTTTTTTCAGTAACGGTGCCTGCTCGTAAGGGATCGGGAAAGCGACGGTGGCTTCACCGGTCTGCAGCATGGCGGCACGGGTATTGTTATCTTCTACCGGACGCCAGGTGATTTCATCCAGCTTCGGATAGCCTTTTTTCCAGTAACCATCCCATTTTTTCACCTTCATATCATCGGTCGGATCCCAACTGACAAACTGGTAAGGGCCGGTCCCGACCGGGTGGAAACCTATATCTTTACCGTATTTTTTCAGTGCCGCCGGCGAAATCATCACCGCAGACGGATGCGCCAGATTATGAATAAAGGCAGAGAAAGGCTGTTTCAGGGTCACTTTGACCGTCAGCGGGTCAACGACATCGGTATGGGCGATATATTTAAACAGGTTATAGCGTTTCAGGTGATTCGCCGGGTTACTGGCTCGATCAAGGTTCACCTTCACGGCTTCTGCATTAAAATCGGTACCATCCTGGAATTTCACCCCGGGACGTAACTTAAAGGTATACGTCAGCCCATCCGGGCTTACTGTATAGCTTTCCGCCAGCACGTTTTCCAGCTTCATATTCTTATCGAAACCAAACAGCCCCTGATAGAACGACTTGGCGACGCTCTGCGACAGGGTATCGTTCGCATCGTAAGGATCCATGGTGGTGAAGTCTGACAATACGGCAACCACGATATCTTTAGCCGCAAACGCGGGCAGTGAAACACTGCTACTGCCGATAATGCCTGCGGCGATCAGCCACTTTACTGTTTTCTGGTTCATCGTCCTGCTCTCCTGTAATGATGCTTTGCCTGACTGCCGGTCACGCGCAGAGGGCATCGTAACGTTAGCTAAAAGGGTGGCTGCTGTTAGCAACAAAATGCTGACCGGAAACGCGGGTCAGGGAAACGACCGGCGGAGATTCCCCGCGGGCATAGATGGCATCCGGCACGTCTTCTGCCTTCGTTGCAAAATGATGACGCACTGCCTCCGGGTCTGCGACCGGGACTGCCGCCATCAGTTTACGGGTATAAGGGTGTTGCGGATTTTCAAACACATCCTGACGGGAGCCGATTTCGACGATTTGTCCGAGATACATCACGGCAACCCGGTGGCTGATGCGTTCGACCACCGCCATATCGTGAGAGATAAACAGAAAAGCGATGCCGAACTCCTGCTGCAAATCCATCATCAGATTGACGATCCGGGCCTGCACGGAGACATCCAGCGCAGAAACAGATTCATCCGCAATCACAACTTTCGGGTTCAGGGCGAGGGCCCGGGCAATACAAATTCTCTGTCGCTGACCACCGGAAAACTCATGGGGATAGCGTGCGGCGTGTCCGGCCTCCAGGCCGACGCGCACCAGTAATTCTTCGGCACGCTTTGCCGCGGCTTGCGGGTCCATCACCTTATGAACCAGTAACGGCTCCATAATGGAATACCCGACGGACTGCCTGGGGTCGAGTGAGGCGTAAGGATCCTGAAAAATAAACTGAATATCCCGGCGTAAATGTGCCAGTGCGGATCCGCCTATCTTATCGATCCTTTGACCATTGAAGGTAATCGATCCTCCCTGACTTTCCACCAGTCGCAGCAGAGAACGACCGGTGGTGGATTTGCCGCAGCCGGATTCCCCGACCAGCGCCAGGGTTTCTCCGGCGTAAAGATCAAAACTGATGTGTTCCACCGCATGTACCTGCCGCTGCACGCGATTCAGCCAGCCGCCGCGGATATCAAAGCGGGTGACCAGATCACGCACCTCCAGTACCGGCGGACGATCACGTTGTACTGTATCCGGTTGTGCGCTGACCGGGGCGGTTTCTCCCGGTAAAATAAATTTTGCCGGCAATGGCTGACCGCGCATGGCGCCGAGTTTTGGCACGGCAGCCAGCAGGGCGCGGGTATATTCCTGCCGGGGCTGGCGGAATAGTTCCCGTAACGGTGCGGATTCCACCTGGCGACCACGGTGCATGACCGTCACCTTGTCGGCCATTTCGGCTACCACGCCCATATCGTGAGTGATAAAAATCACCCCCATATGCATTTCCTGTTGCAGCTCGCGGATCAGGTTCAGTATCTGAGCCTGGATAGTGACATCCAGTGCGGTGGTCGGTTCATCGGCAATCAGCAGGGCAGGACGGCAACTGAGTGCCATGGCTATCATGACCCGCTGACGCATTCCTCCGGATAGCTGGTGGGGATAGCGCTGCATAGTGTCCGCTGCTGCCGGGATTCTTACGCGATCCAGTAATTCCCGGGCTTCACGCCAGGCCTGATGCGCTGTTTTTCCCTGATGAAGTCGCAGGGACTCGGCAATCTGTTCACCGACAGAAAAAACCGGGTTTAGTGACGTCATCGGCTCCTGAAAGATCATCGCGATGTCGGAACCGCGGATCCGGCGCAGTTGTTGTTGATCCGCATTACCGAGATCAAACAGATCGCCGTTGCGACGGCGCAGCCAGCGATCGCCGGTGACACGGCCACCGGCCTGCCGGATAAGCCCCATCAGTGCCAGCGAGGTGACGGATTTACCGGAGCCGGATTCCCCGACCAGTGCCAGCGTTTCGCCGTGGCTGACGGAAAGAGATAAGGAATCCACGGCCTGAAAAACCTGATTATCCTGACGGAAGGTCACGCTCAGGTTTTCAGCCACCAGAACCCGGTCAGGATCGTGGAGCAGGATATTCTGCAAATCAGTCATGATATTTCCTCAGGAGGCTGGCGGATAACGGTAGATAGCCACCTGTGGTGGCTCATGACCGCTGGCAGAAGCCCGATACATCCCTTCGCTGTTAAACGGCAGTGCCAGGTTACCCCCGGCATCGATAGCAATCAGACCACCAACACCCTGCATTTCACCCAGAGTGTGCATCAGATGATCGCAAGCCTGTTCCAGGGAACGGCCTGCATAGTTCATCTGAGCAGAGATATCGTATCCGGCCTGAGTCAGAATAAAGACTTCACCGGTGCCGGTGCAGGACACCGCAACCCGGCGGTCGGCATAACAGCCGGCACCAGGCAGGGGAGTATCGCCTACGCGTCCGGGACGTTTGTTGGTCATACCGCCGGTAGATGTTGCTGCCGCCAGGTGGCCGGCGCTATCCAGTGCCACAGCCCCGACGGTACCGAACTTGTTGCGCGGGTCGATAGGGTCACCTTGCGGGTCGGCGGTATCCTGCTGATGATCGAGCAGAATATCGCCCTGTTGCAGTGCCTGTTGTAACTGGGCATAGCGTTGCGGAGTAGAGAAAAAATCAGGAGGAACCGTTTCCAGACCCTGTTCGGCTGCGAAAGTCTCCGCACCGGCACCCGCCAGTAAGACATGAGGTGTTTTTTCCAGCACGGCCCGGGCAGCCAGCACCGGGTTACGTACCTGACTGACACAAGCCACGGCACCGGCCTGACGTGTGCGGCCATCCATCACACAGGCATCCAGCTCATGGGTGGCCTGATGCGTAAACACCGAACCTTTACCTGCGTTAAACAGAGGACACTCTTCCAGCAGACGTACGGTTTCGGTCACCGCGTCCAGCGCACTGCCGCCGGCCAGTAAAATTTGCTGACCGGCGCGGATAATATCTTCTAAGGCCTGGCGGTACTGTTGTTCTTTTTCTTTACTCAGCGCCTGGCGGGTAATGGTCCCGGCACCGCCATGGATCGCAATTGCAGTTTTCAAGCGTTATCCCTTTCAGTCAAAAGCAGCGGTGATGATCAGATAATATATATTGATGATTTTTTGTGTTTTTTGACTATAAAAAGTGCAGGGCAGCTTGTAAAGCCTGACGATTGTTCGGGCTAATATCCTTTTGTTATGACAAGTAAAAAAATAATCTGATAAAAAAGAAAAAGCGCAGCAGCAGTGAGCGCTACCGCGATAAATGATTAGGACGAACGAAGTGTTGGCGCCGCAAACCGGCGGTTTTCCAGCACCGGCAGCACCTCTCTGGCGTAACGCAGTCGCCCGGCATCGATATCAGCAAAAATCAGGGCCGGCGCTTCGGCTGCACTGGCAATCACCACGCCCAGCGGATCAGCGACCAGACTGTTCCCGATATTCTTCGGTCCGCACTCTCCGACAGCAACCAGGTAACAGGTATTCTCCAGCGCACGGGTGGTCGTCAGCATCTGCCAGTGTTTTTCTTTGAGTGGCCCGCGTAGCCAGGCGGCGGGCAGTACCAGTAAATCTGCCCCGTCCAGCGCCAGCCGTCGGGCCATTTCCGGAAAACGGATGTCATAACAGGTCATCAGACCGACCTGCATTCCGGCCACCGTGATCAGGGGCGGGATCCGCTGCCCGGCGTTCACCCGGGCGGATTCCTGTACGGCAAAGGCATCGTACAAATGCAGCTTTTCGTAGCGTGCAATAATCTGCCCCTGATGCAGGGCAAACAGGGTATTGATAGCCCGTTCTCCCGGGGCCGGGACATGCTGGGTAAAGATAGTGGTTAAGCGGTTGCCTTCACTGGCGGCAAGTAACCGGCGCAGGAACGGGCCATCTTCCGGCTGGGCGGCTTCCACCACATAGGCAGGGGCAGTATTATCTCTGGCGAGAATAGCCTCCGGTAAAACCAGTAAATCGGCCCCGGCCCCGGCGGCCTGGGCCATTAAGGCCAGACAGGTATCGGCATTTTCCTGCCATTCACGACTGACGGCGAACTGTCCGAGAGCAACTTTCATCGGGATATCCTGTGATAGGGGGAAGATCCCATCATAGGCAAAGAGCGGGGCGGTGACCACTGCGGCGGTCAGGACGACCGGAAGGCTCAGGCGATCAGCACCTCTACACCCGCCTCCGCCAGTTGCTGCGCCAGTGTGGCAGGCAAAGGCCTGTCAGTTAACAACATATCAAAAGCGGTAATGCTGGCGATCCGTGCCGGAAAGACTTTGCCAAATTTGCTGCTATCCATCACCAGTACCTTGCGGGCAGCACGCTTGAGTGCATGGTGTTTCATGGCCAGCTCATTGAAGTTATAGCAGGTCGCCCCCTGATGTTCATCCAGACCGGCGGCAGAGATAAAGGCCAGCGTCGGGCAGAATTCGTCCAGTAACGGATGCGTTCCGGTCGGGGTGAAAATGGCATTATCCGGATGAAACTCACCCCCGCTAAGGATCACCCGACAGGACGATTTTTCCTGTAATGCCAGAAACGTATTCATGGATGCGGTGAGGGCAGTCAACGGCAAATCGTCATTGATAGCGGCAATAATATGCGGCGTTGTCGTTCCGCAATCAAAGAAGACGGTCTCATTTTTGGTGACCAGCGTGGCTGCCAGCTGTGCAATCTGTTTTTTCCGGGCCACCTGGCGGGTGGCCTGATCAGAAATGAAATAGTGGTCAGTGGTGCGCGGAGTGGCATTGAGAATATATCCGCCCAGTAATAATAACTGCTGCGGGTATTGGCTGATATCCCGGCGGACGGTCATTCCGGAAACGCCGAGCAACGCCGCGGCCCGGTGCAGGTGAAGCTGTCCGGCAGAGCTTATTTCCTGCAGCAGGCGTTGTATTCGTTGTTCGCGTTTTGATTCCATCATTTCAAAGTCCCTGGGCATGGGGAGAGCAAATATTTCGCGGATAATTATGCGCTGCTTCCTCTGTCCTGTAAAAATTATCGGGAAAGAGTGAGAGGCAGTAAGCGGTATTGATGCGGTGATAAAGCAAAGAGAGCAGCCGGCCACTGGCCGGCCGTTCCGGGCGGAGGTTAGCTGTCTTCGTCGGCTTCGTGGTTTTTATACGGGTATTTGAAGTGCCCGTAGCGGACAATCAGCACGGCCACGCCCAGCAGCACGATCCCCAGGGAATAAAGAACGATTTCCTGCGGTTTAATATCGCTGGGTTCGGTCATCAGATGACGGGCAATACCGACCATCGCGATATACAGCGGCATGCGTACCGGTAGCTGGCCCATCTTCCAGTAGGTTTCCGTCATCGAAATAAACTCAAGGTACATAAACAACAGCAGGATATCGCTGACCGTGATTTGACGATCCATGATCATGGTAACGACATGACTGACTAAAGCAATAATGGTGGAAATCAGGATGACCATTAATCCGCTTTTTTCGATCACTGAAGGGATATTGCCGGGGAACTTCATGGGTTATCTCCGAATTGATACAGGCGTAATTATTTTCCCGGATAAATGTTATAAAAATCATCGCGCCGGCGCGATAATTTACTGCTACCAGGTGTTGCAGGCCCCGCCAGGCTGAGAGGCCCGGTGACCGGTCGCGCGACGGATCCGCCGCACTCTGTGACAATTGCTGTAAAAAACAGCAACTAAACCCGGAGGTGCTGGATTAGCCGCCAGAGATACCTTATAATCCCCGCCACTCACTGGCCCCTTAGCTCAGTGGTTAGAGCAGGCGACTCATAATCGCTTGGTCGCTGGTTCAAGTCCAGCAGGGGCCACCAGGTTCTTCCTGTGAATTCAGGACATTAAGCCACCCTTCGGGGTGGCTTTTTTGTTGGCTGAATATCCGTTGGCAGCAGAATTGCAGCTACCATCAACAAAATTTAATATTACCTATCGCAGAAGTTGCGAAGTCCTGCAGATTGCTGAGTTGATCGCGCAGGCTGCCGAACATATCAGACAGCGACTCATCAACTCGTTTCAGGGTCAGCGTAAACTCAATGCGGCGCGGCATCCCGCAGGCAAAAAATTCCGTTTTGGTCTGGCTCAGGCTCTCGATTACAAACATGCCATAAATGGTGCCGCTGCCCTCAATCAAAGGCCATGCCTTACCCGGTTCTGCCATTTTTTCCAGCGCCAGCAGTGACAACCTGCCGCCGGTGACTTCCGGCAGTAGCACGCCGGACAGCGTCAGCGAGTCGTTATCCGGACCACATTTGCGCTTCTGTCATCGTGTCCATGAGCACCTGCGCGGTGTGGGTGTAACACTCAAACTGAAAGAGCGCGTCATCACTGAGGCAGCGGGAACCTCAGAAGCGGAAGCCGTCTTTTCGGATCAGCGTGGTCACGTCATTCTGGTTCAGCAGGCCTGCATCAGTTGCCGGATCCTGCAGGTTCCGGAAAACGTCTTTTGAAATGCCGGTGACACCGTTCACGCCGATGTTTGACAGGGATTTATGCCAGCCGGTCTGCTCGTCGATTTTGGCACGCAGGCCCAGCGCGCGGGCGGTGGCGTAAGCCGTCGCATCCGCCTTCAGCACGGGGTCAAAATTGATGAAGTCAGGCCAGATAAGCATCCCTTCGCGCTGGCTGAAGTTACTGCGGTAGGCAATCGCCTCTTGGACGCTCTTGCAGCCATATGCGGACAGGCAGGAAAAACCTCGCAAGCTCTGTGCCACGCTCAGCAGCTCAGTAGCAACAGCATTTGTGTCGTGGCCCGGCACGCCGGGAATGCGCGGCTTTACGCCACAGACGGATTGCGCGGCCAGCAAGGCCTTGATGCCGGTGTGCTGGCCGTCGGTCACACCGCCGATAATGTTGGCGGTGGTTTACGCTTCGGTCTGGCCCTGCGGCACACGCATGACGACGGTGACAGGCTTTGACTGATCCGCGATGGCGTCCAATGAACGGGCCAGCGTACCGGATTCCCCGGCCTTGCCTCTTGCGGTGAGCACGTCGGTTAACAGCACCGGGCGGTTAAACGGGAAGGTGACCGCGTCGGCGTCGCCGCCGGTACAGACCAGCCCGACAATCGCGGTGCTGACGGTGGTGATGGTTCGGGTGCCCTCGTTGATTTTCTCAACGCGCACGCCGTGGTGATAATCCTGTGCCATGTGGCGGTTCTCTTGTGAAGGGGTTCCGCTATGGTCAGGTCTCAGGGAAGGGAAATCATGCTGTTGGCATCGTGTGGCAGCTGACATCACGGGCAAATTGTATTACCCGTGGTGAGCATTCAGAAAAGCCAGCGTCCTGCACGGGCTGACTCTGTAAACATTCTTATGGTCAGAGGCTTTTTATCCTGCTTCACGGGCGCGCGTGAGAACAGCGAAGGAGTTTTCCAGGGGAAATAAGCGGCAGTACTGAAGCCTTCTGGCTCTACGTTGAAGTCATGGAAAAACTTCTCCACCATCTCTGCGATATCATCCGCCTCATACTGCTCCTGAAGAATGTCATCGTCGCCGACTTCAATTTTCTTAAACAGGAAGGTCGTCACCAGCGGCAGCTCACGCAGAATGAAGTCGCGCACCGCATCAGGGGTTACTGTCATATTATTCACCAGATTTTATCCTCCGGGCGCACAATCAGGTTATAGCGATGGACGGTGCGAAAACTGATTTGTGCGACATCTTTTGCCAGAATAACCCATCCAACAACGGGCACGGCCCTGCCCACAAACGCGCCCAAATTATTCACCCAGAAAATTTTCAGCCTGCGAAGGCTGAAGGATTTGGCGGTCAGGGTTGGCAGAATGCGGCGCCGGAATTTGTAGGATAGGTGCTTGCGGAAAAAGAGCGAAGCAACGGAAGTGCCGGGGGTTGCCGTATTGGGCTTGCCCGGTACGTTGATATTATTGTTGCCCGGGATGAGTCCCGCAACGGCCCCAATATCCTGCACGCCCGGCTGTTTCTGCGTCTCGTCAACCAGCACCCGGAACAGCAATTCCTGCGGCGTCAGATTAGGCAGCCCATTAAAATAATATGTCCCTTTGAGTTCCTCAGTTGTATCCATATCAACGGATTCCTTTCTGCAGATATTTGACAGATTTTAGCTTAACATTTGTACAGGCAGGAGGCTAATATGTCTCTGGTGATCCGTCCTGAATAGTGTTGACACGTTCCAGACTTAAATCCGGAGAACGTGATGATGACTGAGTTCAAACGCACCCAACGCGATAATCCTCTATCCTTTAAAATAGCCGTTGTTGAGCAGGTCGAAAAAGGCGAGATGACCTATAAACCGGCCCGGCAGCGATATGGCATTCAGGGGCGCTCCACCGTACTTGTCTGGCTGCGCAAATATGGCCGGCTTGACTGGAACCCGGACTTCCTGACCAGGTGAAGAGGAAACTGCCTATGGCTCAGACAACTATCCCGCTTACACCCGAGCAAAGAATCAGGGAACTTGAAGAACAGCTTGAGCTGGCAAACCAGAAAGCTGAGTTTTTTGAGTCCGTTATCAACGTCCTGAAAAATGATTACGGGGTGAGTGTTGTAAAAAAGCAGTCCGGCAAGTCCTCACGCAAAGTCAGGCCCCCAAAATAACAGTTACGCGTGCATGTCAGTTCCCGGGGCACAGCAGACAGGCATGGTACCAGTACAACTCAAGATGTAATAAACGGCAGGAGCATCATGCTCCGGTTCTTGATTTTGTTACCCGTACCCGGTGCCGTCAGCCGCGAATCGGTACGCGTAAACTGCACTATCTGCTGAACATTCAGGCCGATAAAACGCTGAATATCGGACGGGACCGTCTGTTTAACCTGCCGGGTGAGTACCGGCTCCTGGTACCCGTGAAACGGGCATATCACAAAACCACCAACAGCCATCATCGCTTTTACCGGCATCCTAATCTGCTGAAATCCGGCCCTGACCAGGTTACCGCCCTTGAGCCAGAGCAGGTCCGGGTCGCTGATATAACTTACCTTCCACTACGCAGCGGCACGGCTTATCTGAGCCTGGTCACCGATGCCTGCTCCAGAAAAATCGTGGGTTACCATGTCGGGGAAAACCTGCAGACAGAAAACGTGGTAAAAGCGTTCAGGCAGGCTCTGAGGCAGAGAAAAACGACAGGTCCGCTGGTACATCACTCTGACAGAGGGCTGCAATACTGTTCGGTAATTTATCAGCCAGTTCATGAGCGAAATGGAATAACCTTTTCAATGACTGATGGTTACGACTGCTACCAGAATGCGCTGGCTGAGAGAATAACCGGGATACTGAAAAATGAGTTTTTACTCTCGCGCCCGGTGGATCTTGCACAGGCCCGGATGATGGTAAAAGAGTCCGTGGAAATTTATAACCATGAACGGCCACATCTGGCCCTGAAATACAAAACGCCCGATGATGTTCATCAGGCGTTTTACAGACAAAAAACTGTCAGCCTCTATCAGGACTAGTCAGTCAGGCTAGTGTCGCAAAAGTGTTGCACCATTTTTCCACGGCGTACAAAATCAACGCTGAGCAGAACTTTAGCATTTGTATGATTCAGTGATGCGTCGGGCTACTATGAATGGCTTAAGAACGAGCTCATAGAAATATTGAATGGACAACGGCTGGCAGGGTTACTATTGATTTAGTTAGTACTACCCATAAGGAAAACCACCAAATTTATCTCAATTGTAAAAGGATTTTAAATTGGATAGCTATCAGGAAATCGCAAGGTGTATAGCCAAAATTATACTATCGCCAGATTCGGCCATAGGCTTTATTGACGGTGTTTTGTCAGTGCCTAAAGATATGGGCTATCTGGCGTTTGGCTTTATAGATACTGATACCCGATATAGTATGGTTGAGAAAGAGATCAATGCGAAAAGATAACCCTCAAAAACTCAGTATCGGCAAGCGTATTTTATTTACTCTTATTGAGGCTTCAGGCGCTGTGATTGGTGGATTGTTAGTCGTACTCTGCTGCTACTGGTTCTTTCATTATGATACATGGCATGAACGCCTTATCGCTATAGGTCTATCCGTATTGGTTGTTTTTGTGATTGGCAAAATTTTACCAGAACGGCCAAATCAATAGGTTTATCTTACCCCATTTTACCTTACTCCTGACGGCATTATAGGTGTTACGCTTTTCAGTTTCACACTCCGACCATTCCTGCCGTCAGGCGCCGCAACTCCTGATTTTTCATATTTTCCCGCCCCCAGGTGTAAGCATACCTGTATTAGTTCCAGACACTTTTTGAGGTTTCCGGTTTTTTGAGTCACCTCAGGTTCTTATCCCGTCGTAAGCCGCTATCATTCAGAGTGTGAGTTACCTTACTGATCCACCAGGATAGCCAGTCTAAGATGCGCTTAAAGCCCCACATGCTTAGCATCATAGCTTTCGGTGACCTGGCGTGCTGTGGTGAAAGTCATTTATCCGGTTAACTCCGGGGGATCGGAAGAAGCATATTTTCCGGTGAGTACTCGCAAGTGGCTATTAATCAGGGCTGGTTCAGATCTGGCATAACGAACCCACGCGATAAACGTAAAGAAATGAGGGTATGTTTCACCGCTTAAGTTAGCAAGGAGAGCGATAATGGGCACACAGGAAAATGACTCACGAAAACTGACGCTGGGTGAAATAAGCCTTGCAAAATCCGTCTTCAAAAACTCAGTAAATTACTCTGACATCAAGATCCACAAAGGTAGTTACTTACCGTTTAATCTGCAAAATGAAAATACTGCCATGACACCCAATGGCGATATGTATTTTATGCCGACGCATTACCGAATGGATTTCTCTCAGGCAACCCCATCTTATCAACACTGGTTTATTCATGAGATGACCCACGTATGGCAATACCAGTTGGGCCTTAATGTCAGAATGCGTGGGATAATGAGTTGGGCGGCAGCTTATCATTATTCATTACCCGGCAATAAATTGATTCCCGATTACAATATGGAAGCACAGGCAAGTCTGATCGCCGATTATTTTTGGTTATTAAAGTTTGGTCTTTGCGGATTTGATAAAGTCTCAAATTTTCAAGGCATCAGGGGGCCAAACCTTCTTAAACGCTATGAATGGGTTTTACGCGGCTTCCTGAATAACCCTTCAGCAAAAGGGAATCTCCCATGATAAAAATATTCCTGCTGTCAGGCATTTTACTGATAAGTGGTTGCCACCTTGAAAAATCTTATATTAGCCCGTTGGGTGTCGCCATTCAGGATAACGCACCTTGTTTCTTTGTTCCCCCTGAGATAGTTAAAAGTCTTCGCTTAGCAGAAAACCGGGGGATCTATGTTTCCAGAAAAACAGCACAACATTGGGTATTTTTTTGGGATTCCCCGCAACAGTCCATACTGCCGGGAATTGTTGCGGGGGAGTGCCTCTCATACCCTCAGATTAAATGGCAGGAAGGGATCTATTCCGTCTTAATGGGCGCATCCTCTGATAATGATTCAGAGAGATACCGACTGGAGAAAACGTTTAACCTGCAGAAGGATAATCAGGGTAATTTCTTAATCAGGGAGGCTCCGTGATCTTCTGATTAAAAAGAAAAAGCACCATTGACGTACCATCATATTTATTCCGGATGTCCGGTCAGGTCGATATCCGGCGTTATAGTGGTATCGATTGTGTTCAGCGCCTGAAGGTATGTAATCGATGCAATCAGGCGGGTCTGGTTATCATCGCTGATGATGCCGGGCAGTATTAGTATCCCTGTAAATAAACCATTCACTTAAAGATCATCCGGCATACTGAATCTGTTCCCCTGAAGGTTTGCGCTGTGCGTAACACTCGATTTACCGCACACCCGATTATCGCCGTCCTGAAGTCTGTTGACGCCTGTTGCTCCGTGAAATATGTCTGCTGCGAGGCCGTAATTTCCTAATTTAGTTGTTATAACCGGAAGTCTGGCCAGAGCGGTATAGAGGATTCTGATAACAGGAAATCGCAGGGCACAGGTTGATGGAATATAACAGCCAGCAACCTGAAGAATCCTTAATAACCTGAAAACTACACACGGTGGGTCGTTTTCTTAATTTCCACGCGAACCAGCCATTGTCACAGATTGTACAAGATAGCTCAGGCAGTATTAGCAATCACATTAAACACAGTGAATTATGAATATGGATACAAAAGAACAGCTGAACGGTAAATATTTTTTTGACGGCATGAGCATCGATAAAGAGGAACTCATATATTAGTTACTTTTGGATAAGTTTAAAAAGAGAGATAGCTGATATAGTCGCTGTGGCCTCTCTGTTGATGAGCTTTGCGTATATTCCCGTTAATGGCAAGCCTGGCGATGTACCAACCAAAGGAATCATCCCGTTGTATCTGGTCACCCGCTCCCTGATCCGCTATAGATTCAGGATAAGGCATCGGACGATTACCTGGAAAAAACTGTTGCAGGGTCAGTGGGCGTATGCCACAAGCATGGGGGCTTACATCTGTGTTGGCTACCGTGGCTGGGTGCTGTGTTGACTCTGTGCGATATTTCGGTGATAACAAAAAATGTGGTACACCGTTATCAATTGATTGCCGTCAAGGAAGGCTCAGGACGACTATACCGGTACCACGGCAGTCCAGACGGAATACATTCAGTTCGGGAAGGATTAGTCATATAAAAACTGCACCCGATGAGGAATTCTAAAGAAGTAGAATAGTTGCGTTAGATCTGTTTAAAAAACAATCTATGCATGTATGATATTCAAACATTTCATAAGGAAAAGGAATGTTTTATGCCGAAAGTACCTATGGGCCCCGGCGCTCAGATAATCATAAACAATATGCGTGAAGCTCGTCGAAATGGTATGCCGCGGAATATGGTATTGCCATCAACTTACTTCTGGTTTTACCGAATGGTCAGGAATAAAGGCCGATGGGATTACAAACAATTTAATCCCTTTTTTGCTAATTTTGGAAATTTCAATTTCGGAGCCACAGGCACTGCTGCGGGTATCCCTGATAATATCCTGTTAATGGGAGCCGGGTGGGCTCAAAGTCATGCCGGAACGTCTCAACCCGAGTGGGGACGATGGTATCAAAATCCACCTTATGGTGATGATCCAACCGATCAGCGCTTTATCAGAGAAGGAATTGAGTATGCGCGTCAGCAGGGTTATTAAAGAGTTACATTGTCTTGTGACCCTGATGCTTTTATTGCTGGTCATCTTTTTTATTTCTGTTAATCACACGGATGCTACCCGTACAGGCGATGAGTTGCAACACAGATATAAAATTAATGATTCCCTGTGGCTTTACACCACCATTAACCGTGAGGGGAATGCGACCGTTCCCATGATTTATCGTTTTTATTTATTCGGGGAAATTACCGGAAATAATGATGTTGTGATTAATACTCTAAAAAATACGATGCCGTTTCTGGCAGGGAACGGCAGTATCAGTAAGATAACTTCTGATGGAAAGGAACATATCAGCATTATCTATAGCGGAAAAGTTTACTCGCTCAGTGATACTGCCAGCTATTCAATTAACGGCCGCCAGGCTGATATCCATATTTCTTACACGATTAACTAATGCCTCACAGAGCACGTTATTCAACGCCGCCAGCACTAAATGTCTGATTTACGTCCGGCGGCGTATTGTCTTTCTGAAGAGTCATTTCTGCGATTAGCTTTCCGGCCCTCCCGCGAATAGTCTTTGGTCTTTTATGGACTGAACCTGTACAGTGTTCTGTCAGTCCCGGGCTGATCAGGTTTCTCGCCCGTTCCCTTTCCCTATTATCTCGCTCCTGGTCACCTGCTGTAGAAAATGATGACTTGAAATCAAAATTGTTATCCTGCCGACAAATCAGTCAATCCCTCGGTTACTCTTCACCCCCGGTGGCGTATTCTACAACCTGGATCACCCAGGGATGAATACTGACAGGGAATTTACTCATATGACTGGACGCTCTCACGCTCCCATGACGTTGCATCCCGATCGCCTTTTCTCATCGGTCGGTACATGCGGCACCAATGCACCCGCAGAGGTAAAAAGAATACAGAAACTCATTTCCGGGGCGGGTTACAGACAGAGCACCGGGCGAACTTTGAAGATTGACGGCCAGTGCGGACAAGGCACGATAGAGGCTATTCGCTGGTATCAACGTCTGCTGAATATGTCGCCTTCAGGGCTGATAACGCCCGTTGATACTTATTTTATTCAGGCGTTAAGCAATGCATTAAGTCCACATTGGCGGCCACGCAATACCCGGGGGGCGCTCCGGGTATATGAAGGACAAATAACTTTTGATGCAGAAGGCTCAGACTATATCACCGCAGTGGAACCGTTCAGGCAGCACCGTTATCCCAACTTTTCCCGTATTCTTCACTGGCCCGGAGGGCGATCCGGCGTTACGTTAGGGCGCGGTTATGATATGCGCGAACGCAGCACCGGAGAAATTTATGCCACGCTCAGACAGGCCGGGATTGAAGAATTCAAAGCGGTTATTTGCTCCAGGGCTGCGTATCTTAGAAATCACCTGGCCGCTCAGTTCGTTAAGGTCTACGGGCCACTGGTTGGCGAAATAACCCACGAGCAGCAGATCCGGCTGTTTGAAATTGTTTACCGGATAAAGTCGGGTGAAACCCGATACCTATATAGCAAGGTAGCTAAAAGCCTGCCTGGCGCACCGCCATGGAATGCCCTGGACCAAAAAATACGAGATGTCCTTGTTGATATTTTTTATCAGGGTGTAAAGGATGCACCCGATCTTATCCGTGCAGCGATAAAAGGAAAAAATGCGCTTGCATCCCATATTAGAAACGATATGAACTTAATGAGATATGAAGACCAGCGTAAAAGATTTAGGTATCTGCAATGAGGACATTTTGTTGTTTTGCAGTAGCTGTTTTTTTAATCCTGCCATTGCCAGGTATAGCCGCTTTATCTGAGAGCCCTGAGGCGAAAGAATGCTTCAAAAAATATAATATTCCTGCACAACAGGATGAATGTCTGTCGAAGGCCAGAATGGATAGCGAGACAGATCTGGATGCTCTTATCTCTGATACGGTTAAACGGATAAAAGCCAATAATATGGGGTGGTTTAACGGTAAGGAAAATGCCAGTGTGACTTCCGGCGATATCTACAGCAGAAGATTTATGAAAGCACAGGCATTATGGAAGCACTACCGGCAGGAACTTTGCCTTGCCGTTGCCACTGAACTTGATGAAGAGGCCTATGACTATCAGTCATTCATTGATCAGTGTGAAATAAACCTCAACAGACGACACAAGGAAGAAATTAACCTGCTGGGACTTCCCCGGGTCGTTGAGTAAATCACACCTTCGGTTTTGGTCGTTAGCAGATATCTCTGGCAAATATACTTCAGGTCAATCATACCTTCGTTATCAAATAATTTCGGCAGGGAAGGCTCCGGATTATGAATCAGGCGGACGCTGTAAAAAAGTTGATTAAAAAGTACTTTTGGGAAATGCAAAATGAGGCTTCATTGAGTACCGGTGCGGAACCTGTATTACCTGAAGACGCGTCAGATTTTTTTGATGAATACTTTGAATTGCTGAATATCGATCCCTCCGGATTTGATTTCCGTAAATATTTCCCGAATCAAGGCATCAGGTTTCTGCCTGACAGAATTCTTCCTGAGTATCTGAAGACTGATTATCATCAGCCTGCACCGTTAACGGTCAGTATGCTTATTGCCTCAGCAGAAGCCGGATGCTGGCTGGATAATTAGTTCTCTATGGAGAAAAAGTTTACTCGCTCAGTGATACTGCCAGCTATTCAATTAACGGCCGTCAGGCTGATATCCATATTCCTTACACGATTAACTAATGCCTCACAGAGCACGTTATTCAACGCCGCCAGCACTAAATGTCTGATTTACGTCCGGCGGCGTATTGTCTTTCTGAATAGTCATTTCTGCGATTAGCTTTCCGGCCCTTCCGCGAATAGTCTTTGGTCTTTTATGGACTGAACCTGTACCACCGTGTTCTGTCAGTCCCGGGCTGATCAGGTTTCTCGCCCGTTCACTTTCCCGGTTATCTCGCTCCTGGTCATCTGCTGTAGAAAATGATGACTTAAAATCAAAATTGTTATCCTGCCGACAAATCAGTCAATCCCACGGTTACTCTTCACCCCCGGTGGCGTATTCTGCAACCTGGGTTACCCAGGGATGAATACTGACAGGGAATTTACCCATATGACTGGACGCTCTCACGCTCCCATGACTTTGCATCCCGATCGCCTTTTCTCATCGGTCGGTACATGCGGCACCAATGCACCCG
>ERZ794936.54-NODE-54-length-92286-cov-33.099001_pt1 | contig 92286 bp, 49 predicted proteins | sample MGYA00511083_ERZ794936 | MGnify/ENA primary metagenome ERZ794936 (study PRJEB30137, sample SAMN04331409) | food metagenome | isolation source: Y2 must sample point D1 replicate A | place: Australia: South Australia | collected 2014 ... | reverse complement strand
AAAATGGCAAAGGAAAAAAAAAAAAAAAAAAAAAAAAAAAAAAAAACAAAAAGAAAAACAAAAAACGTTATTGTCACCATTAAACGATGGTCCTAAATTAACACTAACAAACGACACAAATCTTTTGTTTTCCCGTTGTATGTGTGGGTTTTTTTTTTTAAAATATGTTAGTTATATTTTACAAAAGAAAAATACGAGGTATTGATTAAAACCAGAATCTCATCGATTTAATCAAAAATGAAACAAGCCAGGAAAAGAAGTGCTGGTTTAAGGTACCAAGCCTCAAGACCAGTATTCACACCGTTTAAGAAGAAAATACATTTCAAAAGTATCTAAAAATAGGATTCTGGGCGCATTTTTACTTTAATGGATCGGGTTTTGTGTGAGCTTATAACCCCAAGCTAATCATTTTTGAGCATGAGTGGTTGATGAATCTGTATATATAAACGTTTTTATTTATTTTCAACCATGTTTTGCTAATGCTGTTCAAGAACTTGTAGAGAATCTCCCAAACAAGAAATCAACTCTCCACGCCACTCTATAATGGACACTATCATCATTACTTCTACATCATCTGCATTACTCTACCTTTTAATCAATCATAATAACAATTTTTTCCATTTACATTATTATGATCCATCGATATCGGAATACAAAATAGGCATATTGGACATCAACATAATATTGGTATCCCTGCTGTTTCAACTTTTGATCAGATCTATTATTATCAAACTGGGGCCATACATTCTAACCCATTTACTCGAATACACCAAAACGCCAACTTTCACAGAAAAGGAAATCAAACGCACGCCTTCATTTTACAAGAAATGCAACAGATTCAGTGAACAACTGTGGCTATTTGTATATTACATATTCATCATTGCATTTGGCACAATATTATATTTCCAAAGTGACTACTATCACGATGCATCACAAACGTTTTCTGCCACAAAGTATCCAGAATTTTTTCCTAGCAAATCCATGAAATTGTACTATCTAATTCAGATTAGTTGTTGGTTTCAACAACTGATTACTCTCCATTTGGAACACAAGCGGAAGGATTATTACGAAATGCTTGCACACCACCTCATCACGATTTTTTTGACTGTTATTTCCTATTGCAAAAACTTGTGGCCCATGGGACATTTGATCATGCTTATTATGGACGTTGTCGATATTTTTTTGATTGTTAGCAAGATTTTGAATTATTTGAACTTGAGAAAATATTGCAATTTCACATTTTTCTTGTTCATTATCAATTGGGTTGTGTTTAGACACGGTGTGTACAACTACTTGACGTACATCACGTGGAAGTACATTCCTTTGAATTTGGGGAACCGTTTTAGTTCAAAATTGTACAAGGGCATCATGATTGCATTGGTGTCATTGCAAGGGATCCAGATCCTTTGGCTGGTGATGATTGTCAAATTGGTGGTGAAACTGATGACCGCACCGGATCCAAATAAAGTCAACGACTCTAGAAGCGACGATGACGATGATGACGAGCAGGAATGCCAACAATCGTGACGACAAGCGACCAGTGGAAATAATACTTTTTACTTTTTTTATTTACTAATCTATATCATTTTATGGGTTGTTTTGTTCGAGTTGCCTAAGAACTAGGTTATTAATAGTTTTAAGATTTATTCGGTTTTAATATCCGATAATTTTTGTATTCATATATAGTATGTTGTTTAACAGGTGTTCCTGATCTCATCATTCCTGGTATTTTACATTTTTTTTATGATGTATCAGATTTTCACTCTATTCAATTGAGTCATTTAAAAATGACTAATTACTGTGATCATTGTGACTTCTTGTTAATTGATATACTTTAACGTGTGTGAGAGTGTTGCCAATAGTTACCCAATTAACTCACTTACTAGAGTTTACCTAACTAACTCACTTACTATAGCTTACTCACTAACTTAGATATTATCAATCACTCAATTCTGTTGTTGAGACCAAAAGTGATATCATATTTGTTGATCTTTTTTTTTTTTATTTTTATTTTTATTTTTATTTTTTTATATTTCATGTCTTTCCTCGTGCTGTGACAGAAATAAATATAAAATCTCAACAAAACCAAACTGAAAAAAGACACACTCATTAAAACAAGTGATTCATTACATCACCAATCTTTTTTCATTGTTTGCAACTTTATTCGTAAAAATTTGCGCGGTGTTAACAAGCCTTGATAGATATGCATATATTCAATGCGGTGTGTGGGTTGTTCAGTCATGTGACATGTAGTAAATGGTTTTTTTTTTTGTACTCATTTCATTAACTACTCTTATTATTTTTTTCAACTTAAAAATGGTGACACCGGAAATTAAATGCCCGGAAGAGAGAGAGAGAGAGAGAGAGAGCAAGTGAGATATGAAAATTTAAAGGAAAAAGGGGTTGACATCATCATCTTGATAAAATGTGGTACTTTTTTTTTTTTTTGTGATGGTGATGTAATTGTGAAAATCATTATATAGTGGGAAGAGACATATGCAGAGAAGTATAATAGACATGGGCAAAAAAGTATAATAGACAAAAAACCAAAACAATAGACACAATAGAATCTAAACAGCATGTAATTTCGTAAACCCTGTTAAAAGCAAGCAGACAATAAGTATCATTCCAATTTGTACTTCCCTCCCCGCTCGGTTCGATTATTTAATCAGTCATTACCGAATTACAAATGCAACTCATTTTTTTTTTTGTTTTGATGGTGATGATGATGATGAAATATTGTGCGAGAGAGTTTTTTTTTTTTCCTTTGTTGCGTGTGTGTGTGTGTGTGTATGAATTCTTATGCTAGAAAAAGAAGTCAACAGATTAAAGATGTATAATGTCATGCTAATAATAAATAGTCTTTTGTACTTGTAAAAACGTTTTAAGAATGATTAAGATGATTTAATAATCAAATGGAAAGTAAAAATAATATCCGATAGGAACTTGGAGAAAAAAAAAAACAAATGTATAATTAACTCTTTTAAAAGGATGATAAAAGTATATAAGACAAGAGGTTGTATTGAGTAACGATCAATAATTGCAAATTAAGTTTAAAACATAAAACATAAAACATAAAACATAAAACATAAAACATAAAAAACAATCAACCAGCAAAGTTTTAAAAGAAAACAAGAAAGCTTTAAACAAAAACAACTTAAAAAAAAAACACAAAAAGAAGAAATAAAATATGTGTACTATGTGCGAACCAACTGCCCCATTCAAATTGACCCACTCTTCCAGCTTAGATGATTACTTGAGCAACAACCAAGTGTGGTCTTCCAACATGCAACAAACTTATCCTACACTATTTACCGAATACAACTCCAAGGGTCAAGACCCACACACTTTGTTTATTGGATGTGGGGATTCCAGATACAATGAAAACTGTCTTGGTGTTTTGCCAGGTGAAGTTTTCACTTTGAAAACCGTTGGAAACAATATCAACACTGGAGATTTGACTACTATGAGTACATTGGAATTCAGTGTTATCTATTTGAAAGTCAACAAGATTGTTATCATGGGCCATACTGATTGTGGTGCTATCAAATCTTGTTCTGATTCAAATGTTTACAACAACTTGTCTAGTAATTTGCATCAATATTTGAAACCAATCAATGATTTGATCAATGAAAAAAGACCAGAATTGAGTGAATTGAATGAACACGAACAAATGAAACAATTTAGTATTTACAATATCAAAAAACAATACAAAACATTGACTGAAATTCCATTGATTAAAGAATATTTGGAAAATGAAAAATTGGAAATCATGACTTTGTTATACAATGTCGATACTGGTTTGATTGAACCAGTTGTTTGTTGATCTAACTGTGACTTACTTGAAAGTAACAGAAAATAAAAATAAATAAAAAAAAACAGACAAAAACACATAATGAACAAAAAACTAATAGAAAAAACATAGGAAAACACACAACACAAACAAAAACATTCAAATGATATACAAGAAAGTTTAGAATGAATAGGTTAAAAAGAAAAAAAAAAAAACCCCTTTCCCCAATCCTTTCGTGCATTGATTGCACAAAAGATATGAAAAGAGAGAGAGAGTTAGAAAGAACCAATAGATTTTTACCAATATACCATATGAAGCGCATTGAAAAAAAAAAAAAAAAAAAAAAAAGGCATAAACACTGCATGTAACTATAGAATAAGTGTATATAATGATTATAAAAAGAATGGAACTTACTAAATATGATGTTCGAAAGCATCGAATATGTTGATCAGCGGGAATTTCTCTTATATTTCATCAGTTGTACAGATATTATGATAGATAATCATGACACTTACAGTTATCATTCTTCCCCATCACATGACTTTTACGTGTAAAATGGAAAAAATGTAGAAAAAACATATTCGGGAAACATTTTACGTAATATAATGTTTCTCATATGCATGGTTGATATAGATTGAATGACAAAATAATTGTGGCGACAATTTCTGGAAATTGTTTGTCCACTTTCTGGAATCACGGGAAAGAGTGGAAAATGGTGATTTTAAATCTTGATCTACAGCGTTGGGTCGGGTAACGTATACCATGTTTATTTTTTTTTATTTATTTTATTTGTTGTATTTTTTCAATTTATTTCATTAGAACTTCTGAGTAATCCATTGGAAGTAAAAAAAAACAGAAAAAATCCATACAAAAATGTAAACATTGCAAAATTATATAAAATATTTATGAAACATTATTAAAAGCAGTTGTTTCTAATTTAGTACAATTTTCAATACGTTGTATCACATGACCTAACATTATTTCTCCAGAAAGACCATAAAGAAAAAAGGAAAAAAAACTATTTTGGAAACATAAAGCTAATAAAAATGTTTCCCAATTACCATTATTATATTATTATGATATATAAATGTATTCTTTTTCCTTTTCTGCAAAAAAAGTATCTAGACTAAAAAAAAATAATATCTAGACAAAAAAACCAAGAATCATCTATAAAAAAAAAGGTACATTATAATCAACACCCATACCTTACACCAAACAATACACTCACGATATATATATATATATATATATACAAAAAAAAGGGACTATATGGCAATAGAAGTTGGGCGGCTATTTTCAAGGAATGCATTTAAATTGGGTATTTTAAGCCTATATAGGTATATATTGATCTATTAGTCAATGGTAATATCACATTATAATAATAATTCAATGTTACAATAATAAAAGATAAATGTGAAGAAAAGAAGGAATGATAAGCAATGGGCATATATAGATGACAAATGTATTTGATAATCTATATATTGATACTTATTCAGTTTATTATTATATATGTAATATTTTGTTATTGTTCTTGCATGATTATGGTGATAGTATTATTATTATTATTATTATTATTATTATTATTTTCTTTCTTTCTTTGAATAAAAGTCATGTTTAAGCTACAAAATACTCCATTTCTCCGATATATTTTGCATTTTGTTAATTATACTTGATTATTGTGTATCTATTGCATTTCGTATAAACCCTTGTTAAGATATATAGTAACTACTAATTAATGGTAAATATCATTTGTTATGATACGTTATCCATGGATGATAAGATTGATAAGAATATTTGTAAAATATGTATCTTAGACTTTATACTTATCTATCTAAAAAGGGTTTGGTTTCAAATCTCAAAAACTTTTATATATAAACACAGACAAGATTATTATTAAAAGTTATTGCTTTTATTGAGTATACGCTCAGTATACACCACTTTTCAATGAATAAAGATGAAAGATAAAAACTCCAAAATACCACCAAATAAAGCATTCAGTTTTCTTGGAAAATAAATGCAAAGGTACAGTAACGTAAATGACACAATTACTTGTGATGCTATTGGTGATGGTAATAATATTAAAATTAGTGATAATATTTATGAAAAAAATATTAAAATTTCAAGAAAACAAAAAAAGTATCCATGGAACAATATAGATACCAATTTGATAAAAAAATATTTGGATAATGAAAAAAAATATAAGATTGAAACATTTCAAAATTATCTTAATAATAAGGTTTTCATGGAAATTGTACAGTATAATTTGAATTATGATGAAATTGAAAAATTTAAACATCAATTTAAATCTTCTTCTCACTTGAAATTTAGAGAACATTGTAATATGCAATATGATATAAAGAGTGATGGTAATGATATAAAGAGTCATTACAGTGACAGTTTGAGTAAAAATAATACCATCGAATGTTATGTATACGGTATCACTGATTTGAACAATTTCCCCAAATATATGTTTACAAGGAAAATATTAGATCATATTGAAAAAAATAAAATTGTATGGGATTGCAATGATGGATTTGTATTGTTTACATCTATTTGGAGATTATGTCAAATTGTTTGTAAATATTCATTACAAAATTTAAAACCAAAAATTACAGAAAAGTTAAATCATCAAGTAAACAAGATGTTCAAATATCCGTTTCATTGTGCAAATAACAATACTAACATCATCAACACAAATAAAAAAAATATATATTCATTAACGCAAAAAATTAATGGTCAATTGGAAAATTTTACACATTATATGGAAATCAATTGGGCAAATGTTCCTTTGCAGTTGAGAGAGAAATTGTGTGAAATTCACAATACTAAATATAACACCCGATTCACAAGTTTAGATGAATTGATTCAAAAAATTAGAGGAGGTTTGATTAAAATACAAGGAAGTTGGTTACCCTTTGATGTTTGTTTGGAACTTTGCAGTTACTTTTGTTATTCAATAAGATTTTTTCTTGTTCCTCTTTTTGGTAATGATTTCCCACAAAAATGTGAACAAAATATGGTTCATCATTTTGATTTAATAATACATGGTGTTATTACTGAATCAATTGAAAAAATTGTTGATAATAAAGATAAACCAGGTATAGAAAACCCAATTGCCACAAAAACCATCCATAAATCTGAAAACAAAATTGTCAAGTTATTGTTGAATTTGAAAAGTGGGAAAAATACAAACATGAAAAAAATGGCAAAATTCAAACAACCTAAATTTATGATATCAAAAAAATTTCAGTATAATTACTCAATGAACTGCAAAAAATATAGCAAATTTGATATTGAAAATTTCTATAAAAATGCACAATCTCCACAAATTACACCTATACCTTCTATTAGATTCCCACTCATAACACCAAAATTAGTTTCCTATAAATTTTTTCTAAGAGATTTGGAAAGAGTGGGATGGATAAAGTCAAATGTATTAGAGCAACCTGAACAATATGTGACAATGCGTACTCACTCTCCTGTTTTAACAACATCACATCCATATACTTTGCTTAACGTCATGAGTAATAACACAAAACATAAAATTTTCAAAGAATCAAGTATGGAAACAAGGTTTGCTGTTTCAATGTCTCCACTGCCATCAGTTTTTTCACAAGACAATTATCAATATGTGGCAAAACCATTACCTTTTGTCAATACAAATGGATTATTAACACCATCCTCATTAATCTTTCAACCAAGGGTTTCTGAGGTTTCAGTAACACCATTGGATGCTAAGGAAAACGATTCAGCTAATTATTTCCAGCAAATTGAATTTAATAACGGTGTTGAGTTAAAGAGTTTTGATTATGCAAATCAACCTTTTGGGTACTCAAATTGTTTAAATGATTGAAATAAAAAAAAATTGATGCAAGAAAAAAGATTCAAAAAAAGGCAATTCCTTTAGCAGTTAATCGTTCCAACGCTGTACCTCTCATTCATTAAATGGTGGTGTCCAAACATTCTGATACATTGAAAAAGGTCCTGTAATCTATGAAAAGTTTTCAAGTATCTGTATTCCTTTTTTGTTGAATAGCCTTGTTTGTTGTTTTTTTTTTTGATTATAGAACCTAAACACCAAAAAAGCATATGGTTGACAAACTTTTGCTCTTTGAATAAAAATTAATGCATTAATATATCGAATATCAAAACCCTTAGTGATCCAAGATTTAACAATTTTAGTTACTCGACTTGATGCACCATCAATCTTGAAAATAAATTTAAAAACAAACCTTTTTCCCCAATCTCTCAATCACGTGCAATGTTTTTTTTTTTTTTTTTTTTTTTTTACATGCCTTGTCTTTAGCTATGTTTTTATAGATTCACGCTTCCTTTCCAAATTTGAAATTCAGCCAGACAGGTAAGCAATTAATATTCCACAGGGCAAGGTGTAGGGAAAAAAAAAAAAAAAACATCAAACAGCAACGGACATTCTCACACCAACCATCCAGAACATCAAGCTCCAAAGCAATGGATTTTTTGGACTATCAGACATTTATCACCACCGACACCTCTACTGATGATAATGCGTCTTTGAACAACTCCTCGTCCACAGTTATGAAATCAGTTTTGCCTGAGCCAGCTAAAAGGCTGGTACAAGCCGAAGGAGCTGAGCAAAATTATGGGGGATCTGTCTTTGGCACTTCGGCTGCTGCCATGGCTACAAAACACTTGAACGAGGCCAATTTTGCAAATGCCTTGACCAACCAGTTCAAAAGAATGGCCAGTCCTTACTTAAACAGCGAAAATGAAACGCAAAACTCTGAATTACAAGATCAAAATCAACCGGAACCATCATTGTCAGAAAACGGTGCTTCACCACATGCATACTCAGCTCAGAATATTGGTGGTCCAGAAACTGATCAAAAAATGAACAAGTATTTGGATATATCTATCAAGTTTTTGGAATCTGCGAACACTACGGCTCCTGTAGACCGAAGTACCCTAACTAGCAATAACCAGCCGATCAAGCTGCCCAACTCTGAGTATTCATCGTCGTTTAATTCGCAATTCAACGCAGCTTCACAGAAATCCCGTGCTAACACCTCCACCAAGGTAAACCACTCTGAGCAAATTTTGGCTTCAAAAATATCGCAAATTTTGAACGATTCCTCGTTGAACAATGCCAGTGTCGAAGTCCAACCGAACAATTTTAGAAAATCTTTGACACTGTTGCAGTCGTTCATTTATGATAGCACCACAACGGCTTCCAGCGCTTTTCTAGATTACGACTCACCAAACACGCTATTTGAAGTCAATGAGATTTTGCGGACTGACTTTGTTGGTGTTTTGCAAAGAAAGGCTATGAAACCAAAACTAGAACAAACAATTTTAAAAGAGCACGAGTATTTCTTGCAGCAGTATGCACCGATCATTGAAAAATTAAAAATAGTACAACCCTCTGTTGCCAGACTGTTGGATTTGAAAAAAGAAATTCAAAGTTTGCCGCAAAACTCAATCAACCCTACAGTAGATGTTTTGCAAACGGAAATTCATGACCTCAAACTGGAAAAAAAAGTGTTGATAGGTTTGAAAGGGCTATTCACTTTAGATCAACTTGAAGATGATATCTTGCACAATGGGAAAATCGACCAAGACTTTTTTGACGTGATCAATAAACTTTTGTTAATCAAGAAAAGATGTGTTTTCATCTTGAGTGAGACTAACGAAAATTTCAACGTTTTGCTCAACAAAATCAACTCCGATTTACAATTAGCCACACGGAAAATTTACAACTCTTTAATGGATTTTTTGTACCATTTTGATTTTTCCACAATAAATGCAAGCAAAAATACAAACAGCACTGTTGGAAACAACGAAGTTTTAAATTTTCAAAAAAAACTGATCTATTTGTCCAATGATTTGGAATACTTCAACAGTTTTCTTACAAGAATAGTGGAAATCAGATCAAAAAAATGTTTGGATAACCTTTTCGCACAGTTTGATCTAAACAATACCAAGAAGCCAATCGTTTTAACCGCCCACGATCCAGTCAGATACTTGGCTGACGTGTTGGCCTATGTGCATTCGTTGATCGTGAATGAAGACGATTTTGTTAACTCTTTGCTTAAATTCCAGCACATCATTTCAGAAGACACCCCCAAGACCATTTTGCAAGAAAACTCTTCTTTTCTGTCTGGTTTGGATAGCAAAATATTGAATGACATTTTCATCAAACTAAGCAACACAATTAAAATCAGGTTGGAACAAATCATTAGGTTTGAAAACAACTCGCTTAAAAATCTGGAAATCATCCAACTTTTAAAACTGTACCACATGATGTACACCAAATATGGGATCCTGGAAGAAAATGTGTTACTCAAAAACTTGAAGGAACTATCAAACATATCGAAAGACAAAATATTTCAAGACTTTTTAGATTTTACCACCAACCAGCTCCAAAAAGTTTTTGATATCTCCAACGCAGACCTTCTTCCACCAGACTGGTTACCCAAATATTTGAACAAACTCACGGATTTTTTGCTGAAACTGGAAACAGATACTGCCATATTTGACGACGACAACATGAACAAAATGGCTGAGGAACTGGTGAAAACACCATTAACAACATTAATCAACCAACAAATAGTGAAATCATATCCAATGGCCAAGAGAGACCCGCAGGTCAAAACAGCAATGCTCATTATCAAGTCTAATTGCTACGATTTGATCAAAACGAGGTTACTGCCTTTCCACCATACTATTTTCAACATCAACGACTCTTTGCAAAACGTTTACGACTCTATTTGTAAAGAGCTAGTTGTGTGTACCAAGTTCCTTGAAGAATTGCAAAATAAAACGTTGTTGATAAACACGGGTTTGGAAAACTACTTTAATCTTTTCAACATGGTTTTCCCTGTTGCATCGGTGCAGGATGAGCTTGACTATGAAATGTATTACTCAATCAAAGAAAACAAAATCATGAACTTGCCAACGATAGAAACAGCCGTTTCCGAAAACATTTCAGATTATTTGCCGAGAGCAATGTCTGATTTTGAAGAAAGACTGCTTTTCCATTTGTCTTCTCCCGTTATTGCAGATGAAATTACAAAAAATTGTTTTAACAACTTTAGTCAATTTTTCAGAGTTTTCTTCCACACATTACTCTTATTATACCCAGAGGACAAAGACTTGATCAAAAAAATAATGGTATTCAACCCTGAAGAAGTAGACACTTTGATTGGGGTTGATGACTGATAGTTTCTGAGTTTACACTATATATTTACATTGTCATTTTTTACAAGTGGTGTTTTGGTAATTTCCCACGGCCGTAACCATCTTGTTCGTAATAGTCCATAGGATAGTATTTCTCATTAAACCCAACTTCTTGCTCAAACAAAACATTACACTCATAAGGTGTGAGTAACGGCTTGTTAAATGCATACCCCCAATCAATAGATAATCTGGGGCACGCAACTTGCACAAAGACATCAATGTCTTCAAACTCGGCTAACTTCTGTGGGAAAATCTCGCTCAAAATAATCTTTACCACGTTCTTGTGATGTTTGGAAAGCAAGACTTCCAAATTTTTCACAGTAGCCATGTTCCCTTGTCTACCTAGTGCACCCAAAATCAATCCAAACGTCTTCCCTTCCCTTGCTGTGTCAATGGCATTCGATCTGACTTGCACCAATTGTTTTTGGTCGTATTTTTCCAGTGTAAAAGTTCTTCCGTATGGGTCATATCTGTAGGCTTTAATTTCTGGGTTATGAATCATTGCACTTTCCAAATGAAACCTACCATCACCAATGTACAACATCGCATCAATCTGTTCCTTTTCTAGTCGCTGCGAAGTACAGCCCAAAACCTCACCTTTCGATAACGGTTTGATTTGAGGAGGAATAATGTAAAGCATATGCTCTTCATCATTCTCTAATTTGTCCTTAATACTGTGAATGGTAGGGTTAAATTGAATAGTACCAAACGTTGCAATTCTGTGACCTTTGGGGAAATTTTTTTTCAGCGTTTTCAACAAATGGGTCTCATCAATGTTGATGGTAACAAAAATATACAAAACTTTGATACTCGTAATGTCAATGGGAACCAAACAAGAGTGAGCATAATGGACAATGAAGTCGCAGTCCAAAGATCTTGCCGTGAAATCGTCAATGCAGCATGCCCCATAACTGACATCCCCCATAACCACAGTTTCAACACCACAAAACTGCTCCAAAATATCACTAATAACAAGAGAATAAATCAATAGCCCTTCTGGCATTTGCAATGCAACTCTCTTTGCATTATGTTTTCTGATATTCCACACAGTTTTGTGTATTTCAAAGTTGTAATTGGATGGAAGTAGCCGAATCGCCTCGTTTAACTCCTCGTCTTGCAAAATGTCATCTGGAATGTGGTTTATTGGATTTCTAACTCTGATCTTGTTTCTTGGTTTGGCAACTAAAGAGTGTGTGTTCTGTGATGGAATCACATTTCCCGATGACGTGATTTCTTCACCCTCCAAAGACCCTTGGGTCTTTCTAACACCAACAAATCTTCTTCTTTTAGGAGCCTCAGACATTTTGGAGCTTTGTGAATATGTGTTTTCTTGTGGTTCTTTCAGGTGGCTTTTTTTTTATTTCAAAGGGCATTACTATTCAGATAAGTTTGGCCATACCTATTTTTGAAGAGATTCATAATCTTCCGCCGCAAAAAAAAAAAAAAAAGAAAAAGAAAAAGAAAAGAAAAGCCAGAAGCTTTTAAGCGGTAACAACATAAGAGCATTGAAAAAAAAAAAATGCCAAAACATTCGAGCAATCTGAGACTAGAAGAAAGAAACACCAGTCTACTTAGCAAATATGATCACCCCAAGGTTTCAAATAACTCAAGATGAAGAAAGTCTTTTTATCAAGATCACTGTAGCATCCATAAGGTTTAATGCTTCAAGCTTGGAAATCAATGTTGATGAAAACCTGTTCATTTTCCATTTGTCTCCTTACTACTTGAGACTGAGGTTCGATCATCCCTTGATTGATGACGAGGACCACCCTGCTTCAGCTGAATACAAACTAAAAGACGAATGCATTGATTTGAAAATTCCTAAGCTAAACAAAGGGCAGGTTTTTGACGACCTTGATAATCCCTTGAAGCTGTTGGCGAGACAGGGTGATATTTTGAACATGGACAAAGCAGCTCAACCGGAAAAAGCAGCTAAAGGGCCTCTTATTCAAGACATCACTGGGCCAAGTCTTGATGCAAAAAATGCAAACCTTGAAAATATAGCTAAAGAAGGCGACTCATTTGATTGGGAGATCAAACAGGAAATTCAAGAAAGTTCTGGATCAGACCTTTTCAAGCCCAAACTTGGGTTTAACAACCAATACACTGGAGAAATAATTGCCATGAGTGTGGCTAACGGGAATGATATCAACGAAGTTGACTTGCCTGATAATACAAATGCTCTTGACCGTTGTAAAGAAAGAGAAAGAAAGGAAAATCTCAAATTTGACGCGGAGTATTACGCCGGCGAGTACATTCTTTCGCTTCACGGTTCTGCTGAAGATTTTGAGATTAATGGCATAAAAAGACTGTTAAAGTTCATTCCTGAATTACCTAAAATGTACTTAAAATGGTACAGAGAAAATCCGCAATCTGATCTAAGCGTTGAATTTACTGCCAACGAACAAAATCAAATGACTGACAACCTTCCACACAAAGAGTATTTTATAGACAACGTTCAGCCTCTTTATGTGACTGTTGTCAATTTGCTTTACGCATTTATTTTTGAGCAAATTGAAAATGAGGGTGAACACAACACCGAGTCGGCTTGGATCATCGGTAAACTAACCCCTCAAATTGCCGCATTGGATCAACTCTTGGTTGTTAACGACTCAAATTTGGAAGGCGCTTTGATGAAAGAAGTTCACCAAGGAGAAAGTCACAATAACATTGTACGTGAAAGTATGATAATTGGAATTAAAAGATCGTTATCATATCCACTTCACAGAAACTACGAATTGAGTTTAAAAGCCTGGGACTATGTCTACTACACGTTTTTAGGAGGCCCAAAACTTATTATAAAAGCATTATTAGAAATTCACGAGTTGTTTAGGTTTCACGACGTTTACTATGTGTACAATAAAGTGCTTCTAGATGATCTAGTTTCCTGGTTCATCAAATATAATGATGCCAACACTATATCTAATATTGCCTTTGACCTTCAAACACAGCTGAAAAGTATTGACAAGAACTCAATTACATTTGATTGCTTAGCTGGAATTGATGAGGAAACTGGGACACTTGAGTATGAGAGTTTGTCTTTGCAGGAGATTGAGGAGATATCCAATCAGCAATACCAAGAAAGTATGCAAAGCACACAACAGTAGACATTTGAATTTATGCTTTACTTCAATATATTATTTGATTTTATTTTTTTCTTTTATTTATATTCCCTAAACTTTTTTTTTTTTTTTCAATTCAAAATGGAGTCCAACGTGTTGGCTCTTTTATGTGCTCTTACAAAATTTCCACTTTCTGGAGCGCTTACAGTGGGCTGTTCATGAACGAAAATAGGTTTTTCCGTTTCTTGTTCAACAAATGGTTTTGAGTCATTGAATTCACAGTCTTCTTCAATGGTTGTGTCCGAATCATTGCTATTGGTTTGGTTGCCTTCATACTCATCTTCGTCACTTGTTTCTTGTGTAGAGACAGAGCTTATCCGGTTTTCGTTGTTAGTGTTTGTCTTTTCTGCTTGAACATTGCCTTCAGCAAGAAATCCAAACTTGAATTTTTTGTTTATTTGATAATCACCGGTGCTGCGTGCAGCGTCTAAATCTATCACCTTTGTACTTTTCAAGTCCGTATGTGCTCTTTTGTTTGCACTATGCAAATTTTTATTCGAATCTTTAGAACTCAATGTAGACCTTGTGTCGCTATTTTTGAAATTTGTTTTGAAAGAGAAGAGTTCTGGAGAAAACGGAGACGGCTTAAGTACAGATGGTAAAGATTGGATTCTTCTGTGTGTTTTTTGGAAAACTGGTTTTTCAATCAACTGTAGCCCTTTCTCATTTGTTGAATGCTGGTCATTAACAAAAACACCTTTGTTTGCAAATTGGACCTGTTTTCTTTTCAATGTAGGAGACTGGTGAGACTCTGGCTCTTCTGTCAAACTCATAGTGTTGTTCCCATTTAAGGCTTTTACGGCTTCGGCTCCAATTCTTGCAGGTGATGCAGTTCTTTTGTGGCTGCGTCTAATATTTCCGGAGCCACTGCTATCCGTGGTGGACGCTGAATCAAATAGCGAGCAAGACCCAGTTTTTCCATTTGGGGAATTGTTTCTGGACCCTGAAACTGGTGAAGAACTGCCACTTGTTTCTGGTGGGAACTTGAAATTTTGCAGTTTAATTTTTTGAGTGGGATTTATCATCACCACATCGCTGTTTGGATCCGGTAAGTCTTTAAAGGGGCTTTGTGCCACACTCTCTTGGGGATTGGTGCTTAAACTTTGAAGCAAATGTGCGTTTTTTGGTATTCCATTTGAATTAGTGGACTGGCAAAATATAGAAGGAATTAGATCACCAGGGATTTTCGCCTGCACGGATAGCTTCAGCAGTTCAAGCTTGTAAAAATGTTGCTTAGTAACTTCTTGCTGGTTTCTTAGTTCCAGCGCTTTGCATAGTGAGAGGTTGTCGTAAGGCCATTCGGCTACATTTGACCCTAGCAGCAGGGATAACGGATGTTTGCCTGCACTATTCGGATTTCCCTTTGTTGGAGTGAACATATGTGTTGTTATGCTTATGTTTTTTTAAGGTCCTTTTCTTTTTGTTTTTTGGAAGTGACGCACTATTTAATAGTCTATCTATTAAATGTATAGTTCTTGGTGTAATCATAATATCAAACAGAAATGCTATTTACAACACAACAATGCAGGGTATCGAACATTGATGTCCTGTAAAAAGTATAGATTTTTTTATTTGTTGACATGTTTAGATCTATGCAGGCTCATGCATTGTTTGGAAAGGTGTCCCGATTAGTGAAAACGGCAAAACAGACTATTCGGAAATATATATATTTTTTCTTTTTTTTGATATCGGCAAGAAATTTGCCGAGATCTATGTTGTTGTTTTTTCGGGCTTTGAAATTACCGAGAACATGAGATCTAAAACTCAGCTCGAATTAGAATTTATTGATTATATCCATTTTTTTTAAAGTAACATTTTACACAACAGCTGGTCTCTAAAGTACATATATATATATATATATATATATTTGTATTAAAGAAAACGTCTTTTCGTAATTCAAAATTCAGTTGTTTCGCATCGCCTAAACTTGCTCTTCAAAAACGGTCTCAATAGGTTTTTCTAGCAAAGAAGCATGTCCCACAACAGTGACTGCTGATGCCCCGATCAACCACATCAAAGTGGCAATTGGAGAAGCTAAAAATCCTAAAGGCACAGAAACAAACAGTAGCCCGGTATACAACTGGGAGGTTTTAAATGTCCCGAATGGAGTAACCAAGTCTTGGCCTTGCAACTTGTTGATCCCCATGATCCCGAATAAGGTGAAGAAGATAACAAAAAGCAGTAGCAAGTTGGTCAACAAGGTATAGATGAACAAGCAACCCACAATCAAGGCGTAGTTGGTACCATAGTATCTCAAATTGTATGACACTCTTTGCTGAATTTCGCTGAAATTTGCTGGTTTAGAAACTCTTTTAAAGTCAAAAAAGTCTTGTGGGCCCCTAAGGTTAGAGAATCTTCCTTGGATGTTTGCAATTTCCATCTTGATATTGTCTAGAGACAAGTTTTGAACAAAGCTTGTGATCTGGGATAGTTGAGTCAGTTGGTTCATTTTTATTTTTTTTCTGTCAGATTTATGTGATGCGCGTGCTGAGTGTTTCTTGCTGGCTTTGTTGTTTTTTCTTTTTTGAGTATTGAGGGGATATATCAAATATGAGAGCTCAAAACTAAAGACTAAAAGGTATGCATACTAAATTTGTTTTTTTTTTTAAACAGCTTTAAATCATCAATCGCATATATCGCCAAATCATCAGTTTAACTTATCTTGTGAAAATTTCCATTCAAAGGTGAAAAGGAGATTGGAGATAAACAATGAAACGAAGGAGGTAAAAAAGGTGGAAAACGCAAAAAAAAAAAAAAAAAAAACAATTTCCAAAAATAACTGTATGTGTCGGGTAACTACATTGCCTCAAATTGAACAAAATAAATGTTTATCTTTACGTCTCGTATCGTAGGAAGCGATCACTGTGCCAGAAATGGCACCAAACATCTATTCGGCATAAAGCACAGTTGGGTTTTGACATCTTAGCTTTTTTATTAATAAAAGAAAGGGTGTAATTGCATACATAAAATAACTAAGAAATAGATAAAAGAAGCATTTGGATAATTAAAAAAAAAGAAAAAAAAAAAAACCTTAATGTCAACATCCAGCTTTTAAAGGTACTAGATATAATTTTTTTCTTAGTAATTGAACAAGCGGTTATTTCATAAAGATATGTCGTTAGCTAGTTGTTGAAACCTTTCCAGTCTGGAATTTCCATTGCTCTCAAAAGGGACTCCCTGCTTTCTGTTTTTTGTAACTCATCATTTTCAATTTCACGCTTTTCCTCATAATTAATAGTGTAATAGTTGTAGTACAATTCACCAATATCAATAAAAATAAACGAAAAAGACAATAAAACCAATATCAAAAACATGGGCAATGCATCAAAAACGTATAGAAACCATTCATATTTGTAGAAAAAAAAGTATCTTGACTGTAAAAATTCAGCAAATTTTTGAGCAGTTCTAAGTAAAAGCAAAACAGTAGCAGATAATAAAAAGTGATTCAGGTATTTCCATTTATAGTCGATTTTCAAATAAAAGTCATCTTTTGAATATTTTTTATATCTAAAGGTGAAATTTAACTGGACAAACAAAAACATTAGCAATGTTACCATTTGAATAACCAACCCAATAAGGACAACAAGTCTCCCAGAATCCACCACAGTGTCTTTAGCCAAGATTTCGCTGCCAGCAGCCTGCAAAAAGAAAAAAATTACATCAGCAACGATAAAAAATTTAACCATCACAGAATTTCTCATGAAAAGTGCAACACAACTTGTGTCTAAAACATTCAAACATTTTAACATTTTTTCAAACAAAAAATAAATTGAGGCATTCATCATAATTGGGGCAATTAATAGAAGCACCGTTCCCACGACAAAGGGAACTGAGGCAAAAGTGTTGTGAATCGAAATGATTCTGCTGAGATACCCACCCAGCTCCATCAATGCCCCAAAGATTAACGGAAGGTAAATATGGACACAAATGGAGCCCAAAGTTCGCTTAATCTGCTCTCTATTGAACGCATATGTTGAGGTTAGTTCGAAACGATGGATTGTTTTGAAAAATTTAACAAAAATCAAAATAGGAATGGAGATTGCTCCAAACACAAACAAAAAAAAGGCAACACATGCTAAAATTAAGCTTGGCTGGTAATTATAAAATTTGGAGTTATAGGATTCTGAAGGATCATATCTTTTACCGATGGTAGCGGGGGGGGGCTTGCAATAAGTGAAAACATATTTGTTTTTTTGGTTTTTTTTTTTTTGTTGGCTTTGTCCACTTTAGTCTCTTGAAAAACGTTTTTAGGTTTGAGTTCCTGAGAACCAAAAAATGGTTGATAGCTATTTATCGAATCAAGAATGCTTTTTATATAATTTTTGTTTCTTGCAACATTGAGAAAATCAAAAAGTTTTAATAATAGGATACTAATGTTTGTGGATACTTATTTATAATAGAAGAACGAGTTTTCTGGTTTTTTACACTTTTGAGATGCACAAAAAAAAAAAAAGTAATTGGCAAGGCTTTTCAAAATGTTGGCATTGTTCATGCAATACTTTAACTGGGATTATTTTTTTTTTTGGGGGGGGGGGGGGGGGGGGGGAATGTACTCACTTTTCTTCTTTATTGCATTATTGGTAAGTATTGCGAATTAAAAGTTAAAAAAAAATACAAAAAAAAAAACCGACAAAGATTGTTATTTTACAGTGCAAAGAGTAGCATACAAACTAAAATTAGAACAAACGTATTAATAAAGGTTCAACTACTGCAAAAATAAGCAGCTATTCACTCTTTTTTAGCACATTAGCTACCAACATTGCAAACATATTGAATTTATTTTATTTTTTTGACAAACCGATGGAACAAGATTCTAATGGTTTGGGGTTGTGCAGTCTATTTATGAAAGATGTTGCCGAGATTAAACCTTTTGGAGTTAAAGTATATTTAGAGTATATTTTGTTGGGGTCAAATTATCGTACAATGTTTATTCAAACAATAGTGGATGACGTAGCCTACACAAGAGGGAAATTAATGAAAATGCAAACACGCTTTGTGGTAGCTATTGAGAGTTGAATTCTTTTAAGACCCACGGAAGAACCCAATCATACGATCTTTGTTTTCCAGTATTTATTTTCTATTCCGTACTCAGAGCATAATGTGTTTTTTTTTTTTTTCTGTTGTGCTATTCATCATTTCATTTTATTTTTTTCTATTGACACCTTCCGTGGATCTAACAACAGGGTCTTCTGATTGACGATCATTTCGTTGTTTGCAAAACCGAAATTCTTGGGGAAAAAAAAAAAAAAAAATAAACAGTACAAAATACAATACAAAGTAAGTGACAAAACAAAGAAAAAACATTATTTCTAGCAACTAGAAATTATTTTTAGATTTTTAAAAAATATAAATTGTTTCAACAGAGCATTAAACTAAGAGAACAATAAAACCCCTATTGAAAAAAGGAAGGCTTAGATTTGATATTTATTGTTTGGATTAACTTTTTCTAATGCAGCTTGTAAAGACTTGAGCACAAACTAAATGAACCCATAGCGCAAAGAACTCGAGATAAAATGGAGAGTCGTTGTGACACAAGCGGGTAGGGTTTTTTCTGTGTTTTGTACAAGATCACGCTTTCTATAATATATATATTATGCTTTCTATTGAAATTGGAGTGATGTATTTATATTGTTTGATTGAAGTCAGAATATTAAAAGAATGTTAATGTCAATCTGAAGGTCAAAAACAACAAATGCTGTTTAATAAACCCAGTCTTTTTTTTTTATTTAGGTCAGTTCCATAAGGTCTGAGGATATGAGTGAATAGAGGTGTTAACTACTGGTTTTAATAAAAACAATAAGAAAAAATACTGAAATACTTTTAATTTGCGCACAGTTGTTATATTATGGTGTTATACCGTGGATTACCATTACAAACCGTATAATACCGCACGGAAAGAATATATATTTTTTAGTCTTGTTAACGGTTTGCTTCAAAATAGTCATTTGAGATAAACCTATTCAGAGCTCAAGAAGAACACGGAATCACTCTCTGAAAGAACAACATTTGATCAACTCATTTAAAGTAGAGAAAGTGACATAAACAAAAAAACAATTATAGAGAAATGGACGACCTTTAAAATAATACTTTTTCAAGGCAAAAGAAGCGTTTTGCAAAACGAGCCAAACAGGAACGAGAACAAGTTTGAATCTGACATTGAGGTCGGCATTGGCTTATGACGCTTTGGATTTTGAAGGACAGGAAAATGTTTTAAACGTAAAACTTTTCACAGATATGAATGTTAAAATTAAAGACCAAAACCAGTCCGTTCCCTATAAACATCTCAAAGACGAAGCTGATAAAGTGGCGCGTAGTGCCAATGTGGACAAATTACATTCAACACAGGCTCCAAGTGCAGCGAGTGCACAATTGCGTAATTAGCGGAATGACGATGTAAGGGGAACAAAAAGTTTTTGTGGCTGGGTTGGTAATAGTAGTAAAAAGCTTTGATGAAAGGTATAATTATGGTATAGCTTTGGGTCCCCTTGCTGTATTGGCAGTGGCAATCAAGATAGATGATACATGGAGTTGTCATATTCCCAGAAATCTTGTTGAGCCTGGTCTTGTTTTGAAAAAGAATATTCTCCCCTTTTCATTAGCATCATTTTGCAGGATGGTGAATCCTCTTTTATTTTGATCACAGAGATCAAACAGAAGGAGTTGCCTATCAAACAGCCAAAATTTTGGACCAGCTGCGCAAAGTTTTCATAAAAGATTACGATTTTGTCAAAGGGTACGTGGATGAAAAAGCTTTGTTTCTTTTAATTTAAACTTTTTTTTTAACTTCAATGTGTTTGAAAATGACGCTTATAAAGGGTTTTGCTCCAAACAAGATGATTTTTATGCAACCTATATTTCAAATTTTGAGAATAACCCTTGTTTATGGGCTGGTGGGGAATTAATCAAGCTTTCACGAATACATTTTTAGAGAGTCATGAGGAAAAAATTAACCAAAAAGTTGAAAAGAATGGACACAAATCTTTGAAAGGTTTTCAAAGTTTTACCTTTAGCTTTGACAAATAACAAATCATCAATATGTGAAAATCAGCAAGACATGTCAATCTTTCATGAGGATGGTGGCTTTGGATTGAGAATTTCAGCATTAGAAACCAGTGTTGGATGTTTATTTCCTAGTGTAACCCATAATGCGCCTCAAACACGTATGCAAGATCATTCCACTTGAGGAAACTTTTCATAACATTATGTCAATTTTGAATAAATTCATTTCGGAAACCACATCGCTTTACAAACGTTCCAGATATGAAAACGGAGAAACAACTAGCTTTGCCATTCAAACTCCATATGGCGAAACTCAAGTACAACAACAAAACCATTGTCCTCCTGTTGCTCTTTATGGAAAAAAAAAAAAAATAGTACAAAACAAACGCGAGGGCCTCATGTATTAACTATATTATGAGTGTGTATAATTTAATAAATTCATTGGAGTAGTAGTTTTTGCACATTGCTGAGTCAACTTTTTGAATTTCTAGAAATCTTCAAAGTAGCACTCTTGACTGTTCTCGATTAAATTTAGCAAACAAAAGGCAAAGAAGCAAAATTTTATGGAAAAAATACACCAGAAAAGAACTACTTTACCAATTCACTGTACTTTAGATGCTCTGTCACTTACGCAAAGACACAAGACAAAAAGTGCCCGCTATGACACTGAAAACTAAATCTATTCAAAAAAGTAACAATATCTATTTAAGTAAATGGATATAAAATGGTGCAAGAAAGATACAAAATGCAGCAATCATAGTACACCTAATACGTCAAAAAGTAAAAACATATTTTTATTAATTCAAGGGCTGAAAAAAAAAAGATGACTGAGTAAGTGCTCTTTATCGGTTGTTGTTTTTTTTTTTTTTCTTTGGCTAAAACTCCAAATAAACATTGGAAACTCATAATCCCAAGTCCTGCTTAACCATTGAATAACAAATAGGATGGTAAGTGTGCTTGTATTTTTTAAAAGTCGCAATGGCCAAAGGCTTGTCCACAGATTTCAACAACACGTATGATGGTCTAACAAACTTCATTCTTCCAATGGTACCCAACCAGGCACTCAACTCTTTATATGCCTCTTTGATGTGTGCATGGATCTTGAACTTGAACAGTCTGAAATCTGTTTCTGCATATCCTTTCAACTCTTGGAACTTGTAGTCGTACAATGAGAAAAACACTTGTACCAAGTTTGAAAACTCAAACCAGTTTTTCATCCCGTATTCTTTGTCATTTGTAAGGGCGTCCAAAAACAAGATCATTTGTCCTACAGAAAAGTGTTCGATATCGTTTGAAGAAAAAAATTTGTGTGGATCACCACCAGTAGTAGCGCATTTGACCCATTTGGCAGTCAAGTTGTAAACTTTTTCACAAAGAGATGCGTCAAATTTTGGTTTTGGTGGCATCCCCGGTTGAAACAACCATGTGTTCCAATCCATTTCATCATACAACACTTTGTATTTGGTCTTGTCGTAATGATAAAAAAACTCGTACAAACAATCGAGAAATTGCCATGTGTTTATCGATTGAAAGGCAAATGTGCGGAAGTAATGTTTTAGAAACTGGTCGTAGTACTGAGCACCACCAACAAGTTGCTCCAAAGTGTAGTGCAATGCGGCACCCTTTTCGTAGAACACTGTTGAAAACCCTAGATCTGGGTTGATTTTGTCTGAGTAGTCGTGGACCAAAGAAGAGAACCTTTGTGGATTGTCCATGTTGTCGATGGAATTTTGCAAATCATTCCACCCATTCAAACTTTCAAACCCGCGCACACGCTCGTCTTGGAACAAATGCGCAAGAACTTTCCGTTCTAGTAAAACACATGTCCCCTCATTCAACCACATGTGTTCCCACGTGGAGTTGGTGACCAGGTTCCCCGAATAAGTGTGCATTAGTTCGTGTGCTAGAGTCGAATTGAATTCTGTTGTTTCATTTTGAGACTTTGTTGTTGTTGTTACTGATTGATCCATGTTTTTAAACTTGCTGTTCAAAATACTCGGCGACAAGATCGTGCAATTCATGCATTCACATCCACCAAACGGATAAGACGTGGGCATGATTGCAATAGAGTAATCCTCGTTGGGATACGTGTACAAGATGTCTTCGGCAGCTTGTATCATTTTTTCCATGTCTGGAGTGAACTGGTTGATTGCGTTTTGCAAGAAATGCGGTTGTGCGTATACCGAGGAACGTGGACCTATTGAGTGTGTTTGGATATTCCCAGACGCAATGACCAATAAATATGTTGGGATTGGCCATTTTTGAACAAAACAATATTCTTTGAACGGAGAGGACAATTTGATGCAAGAAGTTGCACTCTCTATGCTATTGCTAGTTTTCAAATCATTGATATTCACTTCATTAATACTCGCCACACTCGTATTAGCTGCACTCGTATTAGCTGCACTCGTATTAGCTGCACTCGTATTAGCTGCACTCGTATTAGCTGCACTCTTATTAGCTGCACTCTTATTAGCTGCACTCGTATTGGTTTCACTCATTATTGGCAACCCACTGAAACAAACTGGTTGTTCAGATTTGATAACTGCTTTATAAACAGATTTACTGCCCGGTGTATCAAAACAAGGAAACAATGATCTAGCATGAATAGGTTCCAATTGTGCAAACACATACGGAGTATCTCCACTCTGTTCCCCATTCAACCACTGCAAAGCCGTACACTTTTGTGTGGTTGCATAATGTACTTTAACCACAAATTCTTCTCCCTTAATCAAACAGTCTGATATAACATCTGACTGAATCACCAATTCCGACCCTAAATCTCCACATCTCTCTTTCAAATACCATCCATCACATTCATTTTCCAACACTTGTGTTCCATTGACTTCAATTTTGGATATATCCAAGTAACTTGTATCCAAATGGACACTTTGAACAACTCTTTTCGTTCTCTTGTTTGCATTTTTTTGATCCCCAAATTTCTCTTTCAAAGTATAAGTTACTGAACCACAAATAATTTGTTTATCAAACAATACAGTCCAATCTAAAAAAGTTTCTTTGATATCAAATTCAGTATAATTTGAGAAAGTAGACGGATCTATACTTTCCAAGCCATGATACTTGGCTATAGATGGTGGTAAATAGTTTGTCATTTTCAGTTTGCTTCTTTTTTTCTTGTTTTTTTTTTTAGTGATAATGTCGTTTGTATTACATATTTTACTATCAACTATATATACATATATATATTATACTACTATAAAACACTTTACATCTTAATTTACAAAAACATTTACTCATATCTAATTACTCATATATCTCTAATCATTTTGACACAATTTTTTTCTTTTCACCTTTTTTCTTTTCAAAACCATTTTTAAACTATTTATTGTGCGTTAACAACTCATTGCTTACCCTTACATACTTTATAGTTATTTCATTACCCTCACATCCTTTATAGTTATTTTGTTACCCTCACTACCCAATACATCTTTTTCTTTTTATTCTTTACTTACCCTCATCCTTAACTTTTTTTTCAATTTACCCTCCTTTTATACACTCTCCCATTTTTAATTCCCCCCTATTTTTTTTTGCTTTTTCTTTCTTTCTCTTACTTTTACTTGCTTGTATTTCTGTACCTGATAATTATTACTATTATTATTACTATTATTATTACTATTATAATATAATTCTTTCTTTCTTTTTTTTTTTTTTCTTTCCAGCATTGTTTTGTTTGTATCATGTAATTATTACTTCTTTCTTCACCACTACTACTAATACTTGATGATATTAGTATTATTATTATTATTATTTGCTGGGTTTAATGGGTTTGACTTGATTGACATTATTGAATTGATGTTAAAGTATAGGTTGGATAATTTCATATATATGTATCAATAAAGAATATGAGTAATAATTAGTTTGTATTCCATCTTTTTTATAACGCTTTAGATAAAACCTTTAGGTAAAGCCTTTAGATAATGCTTCTAGAAGGATAGAATTTTCTGTTCAATTTTGAGACATAATGGGTTTTTTTTTTTTTGAGTGTAATGCTGTTTTATCAACATTTTCATGTTGACAATACATTCAAACATACTCTCAAGTATCATTTTCCGATATTTTTAACATATTTCACTATCTTGAGTTGTATCTAAAGGATAAAACAATATTAATATATTATTTCTTATCTTTCATTATCATAAAATTGTGAAAAAAAAAAAACAGAAAAAAAAATATAGAAATATAGAAAACCAATATAAGTTATGAGTCAACATCCAACAACTGTGTCGAGAAAAGTTGTTTCTGATATGGCATCTTTGACGAGTGACCACACAAATGCTAATGTGAACTCAAATGCGAATGCAAATTCAAACGCAAACGCAAATGCAAACGCAAATGCACATGAAGCGAGTGCCAATGGCGATACTCCCAACAATAACACGTTTGCCCAAAATGAGTCTACTGCGGCAAGGTACAAAGAAGTGTTGAAAAATCCGCTCAGTTTGACCATTCCAACACAATTGCAGCCAACAGAAATATTGGCTCAAAGATTTGCTAGTTGGAGAAATATCATTGCCTCAATAATCGTTTATTTGAAAGAATGTTGTTCTATTCAAGATGAAATTGTAAGACAACATTTAAGATTGAGTAATTGTATTAATTTCCCCTTTAATAACAAAGTTGAAAGTGCAACATACATATCAAATGTCGGTGTTGCATCTTCTTCTGGTTCATCTAGTCATGATAAAAAACACAATGCAGGAGGTGTAGGAAATCCTAATTCAGATGATTACATACAATTGAGTAGGTTGTTTGCACCATATGGAAGTGGATCTGTGCAAGATTTGCCATATGTATTGACACAATATCATCAAGCAATGTGTTCAACAGCTCAATATGCTAGTAGAGAATTAAGCAGTATATTGATACCGAGATTGGATGATTTAAGAAGAGATTTATTAGTGAAAATTAAAGAAATTAAAGATTTACAAAGTGATTTTAAAAATTCTTGTTTAAAAGAAGTTTCCATGACAAAAAAATTTTTACAAGAATTTCAAAATTCTATTGAACAAGTTAAATATAATAGTAATTATAATAAGGACCCCTTTTTGGAAAAATTACAATTAAACAAACAAATTAAAAAACAATTGCATGAAGAAAATTTTTTACATGAAGCTTTTATCAATTTGCAAACAAGTGGGAAAGAATTGGAAAAAGTTGTTGTAATGGAAATCCAAACAGCATTGCAACAATATGCCAAATTGATGGGTCAAGAAAGTCAATTGGTATTTGATGCTTTGATTGCTAAATTGGATAATGGCTTTATTGCAAAAGATCCTAATTTTGAATGGGGGTTTTATGTTGACGAATCAATCAACAAAAATTGCTTTATTCCAATGGATTTGCCAATGAGACAATACTCTAAAATCCAATACAAAAATCAATTTGATCCATTGACATTTGAAATTCAATCCGGGTTTTTAGAAAGAAGATCGAGATATTTGAAATCATACAGTCGTGGATTTTACGTTTTGACTGCAAATTTCTTACATGAATTTAAAACAGGAGATCGGAAAAAAGATATTGTTCCATTGATGTCATTAAGTTTAAACGATTGTAGTGTAGAACAACACTCTAAAAGAAATTCTCAAGATTACAAATTCGTCTTGCATGCAAAACAAAACGGGATCATCAACAGAACACATAATTGGGTATTCAAATGTGATTCGTACGATACAATGTTTCAATGGTTTGATTATTTGAAAAAAATGACCTCAACCTCAGATAGTAAAACCAGGGCAAGATTAGTAACTGAGATTTTGAACGCTCAAGATGAATCAAAAGAACTTTTCCAAAAGACAAATCAACAATCTAACCAACAGGCCAATGTTCAATTGAACAACATTCCAACAGTGAAAATCAACCCAATCACATCTCCAGCAAACGCAAAAATAAACAGACAAACCATCTATGAAGAAAGACAACCAACATTGTCGAGACAGCATTCGCTGCATTCATCTAATTCAAAACAACCACAACACACCATGTCATACAATCCAAGAACATCAATCGACACGATGTCGACTGCAGGATCAAGACACCGGTACCCGCACCATAGTTCGAGTGTTCCGTCTCAGGCAAAGAACACGGGAAACAGCACATCATACCCAGCGCAGATCGACCAAGAACTGGCTAGACAGCGCACAAAAGAAACAAATGGAGACGTGTACAGTGGAAGGCAAGACAGTGCAGGTCGGTTGCACTCGATGACTAGTAGCACAGCAAGAAGCGGAATAACAACAGCAACGAGCAATGTCACCGCAGACGACGAACAAATGGGTAGGGATAGCTTGCTCCAGGAAAACCAGGAAGCACAGGTGCTGCACCACCACGATTTCAACCATGATTTGGATTTGACCCCAAACACGGAGATCCAGGAGTATGGGAAATGAGTATTTGAGCCATCCAAGAGCAAAGCGGGTGAGTGGCTCGTGAGTGTAAGTGACAAGAATCCAGGCAGCCCTTTTATATAATTACAAGTTGTTAAGCTTGCTCTCTCAGCTCAGCGATTCTTTCACCTCTTTCACGACAATTTTTTTTTTTTTTTCTTTCCGCTGGTTTGTTCAGCAGGATACTAGATCCATATAATGTAACAACACGAAAAGTGTAAATTGTAAACTGTAAATTGTAACTATGAACTATGAACTATGAACTGTGAACTTTTAGACTTGCTATAAGTGGCACCACTGACACATAACCGTGATGCCAGTGTGCCTCGTCTGAACCTAAAAATTTCGAGATGTGCGTGATACTGTGCAAGACTTTGAGATTGTGCTTGGTTTTAATTTGAAGAAGCCTTAAAAAAGTTGCCTCAAAAATGGAACCAATTTTTATTTTTATTTTTTTTTGCCTCTGTAGAGTATGCAAAATTTACTCCTGTCTGCATAGACAAGATCAAGTATGTACGCTTTACAAAATAATACAAGGAATCTAACAACTGAGAATTAGACAACTCCCTAGTGAAGTTAACAAAAAATAACATATATTCATGCCGTGCTACACTAAACCGTCTCTTCGTCATCTTCCAGTCTTGCCGTTTTAGAACGAGTAACAAGTCTTTTCATCTCACTCAATACCTTGGTGTTGAAATCTTGGTCAAATTTCTCGTCGCTAAACTTGTTTTTAACAATTTCAATGTTTTTTAGCGCAATGTCATGAAATTCTTTAAGCTTTTCTGTTTGAGACACATACTCAAACGCTTTATTCAAACTCAAGTAGTCGCTCTTTGCATAATCTGGATCACTCTTGTCTGTGAAAAACACACCATTTGAATAGTTGTTGACAACAATGTCCAACAATGGACCAGCACTGGCATGCACAATGGGGAAGCACCCGCTGGCCATGTATTCCACCACAGAGATCCCAAAATGCTCATTCCACATACAATTTAACCCAAACATACTCTCTTGCAACTTTTTCTGAAGGTCAGCAAACGACAAGTTGCACTGGAATTCCAAAAGATCATGTGGAATGTTCAACTCTTCAAAAGCGTATTTTTTCAAAGAAACAACATAATCGTCATCCTCGCTAGTTCTTGTGCTGCCAATGAAAATTAGTTTCAACGGGTTCCCACCTTTTTCAGTGCTGTCGCTTTTGAGGTACTGGGAAAATTCAGAAATAGCCAATCTGTGTCTTTTTTCTGGTCTAAACTGTGCTACCAAAACACATTGAAATTTCTTAAAAGACTTGTAAGCCTCCAATGTTGAAATCTCGTTGTCAACGCAAATTTGTGATGCATCAAAACAAGGTGGATATATGATCGTGTTTGTTTTAGAAGACCAAATCTCATTCATGTGATTGTTTGTCCAGGTACTATTTGTAATAGAAATGTCAACGGAATGGCCAACAAATTTATACCACGTCATCAAAGCACGCCAGTAAACTTTTTTAACAAATGACTTTTGCACAGTGTTCAACATGTCTTGTTGGATGATTGGGTAGTGCGTGTACGATACAACAGGAATGCCCAAAAAATGCTTGATCACCGGGTACACAAAGGGATACCCCATCGTATCAATGAAGCAGTCAGGTGGCAGTTTCCGCACAGCTTCCAGGCCCAACATAATTGAACTCAGTGCCTGTGCAATCAAAGTGAAATGTTTCCAGTATTTCCCATCAACGTACTTTCTCTTGGTCAAGTATATAAAAGTGATATTGCTGATATTGATGTTGTATCCAAACTTCAAGTTGACCTTGTTAATGATGTCTGCAGGAGCAATGTCCAAGTCACCTGTGTAGATGGCGATCTTGACGGAAAGAGGCAATTGAGCTTGCAAGTCCGCAACAAGCTTCCATAACACTTTTTCTCCTCCTCCTCCGGCGTTGCAGTATGGGTGAAAGATCCCGATGATATATTTGTTTTCACAGTCCACTTGTTGAATATTCTTGATCATTTCAAAATAGTAGTCTCTATCTTCTTTGCTTAGCGCAATTTTGTCATTATTTTTGAATTTTGTCAAACTTAGGTAGTTAGAGTAGTTGATTGCACTTGGAGAAACGGTGTTTAAAATGAACTGTCTTCTTACAGACCCACTTTTATGACCAAAGTTGATCATAACTGTTTTGTCTTTAGAACTTGTATCATTTTTTTTGGCCAATTCCTCAAACTTGACAATGTGGGCCATGTAGCGTTTCAAGTAGTCCTTTGGTGGCTTGTAGAAAATCTGTTTTAGCAACTTGGGATACTCTCTCACTAAAACAATGAGAGCAATCGCTAAAAATACCAAAAACCTGGCGGTTGTGATTTCTCCAAAGAGTCTGTACACTACAGAGTCTTTCAACACTGCTGTCACAGCACTGGATTGTGCAGGCTTGAAGATATCGCTCATAGTTTATATGTTTTTTTTTTTGAGCAATTTGATAGTTTTAGGGCTGCAGGCTTTTGATTTTTTTGTTGGCCAAAGACTCAAGTGACTTATATCAAATCTCTGAGTATCGTAAACAACCGCTCTCATCTTTAAATATATCATAATTTTTTGTTCAAAGTTTCAATTTTCATCGCGCATTTCGGCTATTTTTCCCACCGCACACAATCTTCTTATCATGTGTTCGGAGATTCCCGGTGAACAAACGAAAACTTCTTGATCGACACATCCATTGGGATTAAAAAAGATAAGGCTTACAAAACTTGCAATTTCAAAAGAAATGGAAAAAAAAACCGTTTAAACAATATCATATGTAAGTGCTAAATAATAGATCATCCAACTTTGTCAAACTCATTTTGAGGTCAAATCATTGACCAATTCCAGTAAGGGACCGTAGTCGTCGTCCGATAGTAGCTGGAAATGTTTTGTAAACAGACAAAAATGTCTAAAACTCGTGTTTAAAAGTGGGTGAACGTTCATTTCAAAAATTTCATTGAAATGGTGACAGTATATATGCGCATAAACTCTGAATAATCTTTTCAACATTGGTCTGACGTACTTGTTGACAAAATTAGGTGGAAAGGGAACGTTTTCCTTTGTTGGAAAAACAGTTTCGTCGTCAAAGTAATGCTGGCACCATGACATCAAGCATGAAACGTATTTTGGAGCAGACACAGACACAGGTGGTTGGCCCGGGTATAAATTCCACAAGTATTCGTACTCGTTCGTGGCAATCATTTTGGGACACGACTGTGGAGAGCAAAACTCGGTGATCGTTCCGTATAGCATGTTGATATGGTTGTAGAAATCCACATTGTGCACTGCAAACCATTCGTTCAAGTCTTCTCCCTTGGGCAACTTCACGGCTTGTTCCAATACGGCTTCGCTGTTCAAAGTCGTGGCCACAATTTTTTTCAAGTCCTTATGGGAGGACACCTGGGTTGTTGAGTTTTTCGAAATAAAGGGTAATTGATGAGTAGGTGTGTAGTTGAAATCCACAATCTGGGCAGGGTTGTTATGCTGCTGTTGAAAATTGTTCTGATTATGGTACTGGGAGGGTTGCTGAAAGTTTCTTGGTGTTATTGGTGGTTGAAAATTACCATAAGGGTTGATGTTGCTATTGTTGTTGTTGTTGTTGTTGTTATCGATGTTGTGGTTTGCTTTTGTAGGCGTGCCATATCCCATGTTATCTTGGTAACCTGCTTTTTCTAGGTCATGTTCCCCACGCTTACCGTTTGGCGATTCATTTTGCTGCTTGGAATTGAATTTGAAGCCTCTGGATGGCTTGATCGTTTGTCCAGGTGATAGATGGAAATTTTGCAAAAAGGACATTTGTGTTTGTTTTTGTGCTTTGATTTGCTTGTTAACTTGGCTAACTTGATTAATTGAGCAAATGGGTTAAACTGTCTTTTTGGGAACTATAGATTGCGATGGCTTCAAATTGTCGCAGCTTAAAAGTGTCACAAATTTCAAGAGCCTTGTGTCAAAGTTTGTGAATAGAGAAGTTTTGAAAAGACAAACTTTTAAAGGCGGTAGCACGAAAAAAAAAAAAAAAAAAAAAGGCTTCAAGCTTTTTTTTTCCGCGTCTATGTACAGGGGGGGGCTAGCCTATTTGTTTATGAAAGCAACCCAATATGGTCATTGGAGAGAAACTCGAAATGTTTCAAATTGTTTCCTTAAGTTATTATGCGTTTATGCCTTTTGTTGTTTGATTGATTTATAAAAATTACTAAATCATGAATGTTTTTGTTACATACTGGTTGTTTTGGGTGTTTCATTTGGGATAATAATAAATCTAATTATTCAAATTCCAGAAAACCAAGAAAAAAAAAATGAGTGAACGAGGGACACACATTATATATATTTATTTGTTCATTTAGTTCTAATCTATTCTTGTTAATCAAAAAAATGCTTTTTTGACACCTTCACAAGAACTCTTGGTAAAAAGTCCCAAATGTCTCAACAAACATGTCATGTGGCTGACGAAGTACTGGTATGATTGGGGATGGTAATGAACCCAAATATCATGAATTCCCACAATGATTCTTTGATGCAAGTTGTGCATAGCCAACTGAATCAAATGGATCATGTAATTGATAGCCTCCACTGCTTGCACCGGCAAGACGGAGTAGATCTGCAACTGGATCAACTTCAGTAGCAAGTGCAAAGTGTTTAGAGAACACATGTCAATGGCCACGGCATTCTTGATAACAGTTTTTTCGAAATCCACTGCTGGTGCTGACGCAACAGCGTGTTTTCCCATTTTGTCAATGATGGTGTTTCCCATCGTTGTTGGTAGGACTTTGGTGACAAAAATGGTGAATAATGTGATCAAATAGTTTCTAACTTTGTTTAATGGGTATGTGATTGGGGGTAGCAAGTAGTACAAGGAGTAGTATTTGACTTGGTACAAAATGTACAATTTGATGGCGTAGATCAGGCACAGTGCAACAGAAACTTTGAAAATTGTTTTCAAAACGCATTTGATCATAGAGCATGGAGTTTTATTTTGTTTCTGAATAGTTAACGCGCCATTTCCGTTTTTGGTTTCCAAGTACTGTTCTAAAGCAGAAGTGTAAAATTCTTTGAACAGCAGCTGCTCTTCTTGAGAAACATTGTGTTGAAGTTCCAACCCAGCATCTTTGGTTTTGATCGCCAAATCCCCATTAGAGGTTAACAATCCAGGTTCTGATGACAGTGATGGCGATGATGGCGATGGTGTTGGTGATTTTGAAGAGTTTTTCAAAGACCCACTTTTAGGAGTTACACTCGTGTTGGAGTGACTAGAGTTGTTTTTTTTGTTATTTTTCTTGGCCATCGATACTATAGTCTTGAGATAACTCCCTGGTTTTTTGTTTTTTTTTGGTTTTGCTTGGTGCTTACTTTTGAATAGGTTTAGGGCTGTGTATAACTAAGTGAGCTAACTCGGAATTAAGAAAATTATTATCAGCTTCATCAGCTATCAACAAACATTGTCATCTAAACCGGAAAAATAATGAAGTGAAAAAAAAAAAAAAAAAAAGGAGAAAAGAAGAAAAACTTTTTTGCAAAAAATTATACTATTTGGAGATGAGGCGTAGTGTTGCATAGAAGTATCAAGATTGTGTCAATTTGAGTAAATGCTATAGGAATGTATCACAAATTGAGATGAGCTAACAGTAAAATAATAAAAATATATAGATATGTACATATGATTTGAAACAGAGGGAAGTGAATGCATCATTGGTGTTGGACTAGTAGTAAGGACAATGGTGCTTTACCTATTATGATTAACAAGATAAGTAGCTTAAATAATAAAGTGTCACGTGAAACTCTTACTTTTGTTTATTTTTATTATATTCAAGATTTAATCTTTTCTAACAGAGCTCGGTACACTGGGTAGAAACATACTTTTGTTCAAAGTAAACAAACATTTTCAATTATAATAAAATGTTTCTACATCAACACAAAAATCAAGATTTTTTTTATTAAAGATGATTTAAAGTAGCCAACCCTAATAACAGTTTGCTAACAAGTGGAAAATACAAATCTACAAGATGAACAAATGATAACTCACGCTCATTCGCATCGAGAGCCTTTGACATAGCCCAACTCCATATCGAGTCCAATGCTCCAAATCCATGATGAGGTAAGAAAAAAAAGGATGTGCACCAAATTCTCCAGATCTACAACTGTACCCCACTGACAAAAAGTGTTGTTATCAAAATGACTTTAATTCATAATTTTTTTTTAATGAGTCACACTTTGTTTAAACTTTCAAAAATTGTGTAAAAAAATAGCGGACAAACGGGATTAATCATTTAAAACCAAAAAAAACACAATAGGACAGGGACATACGCTCTAATGTAACAGAGTGTCCTCCATAAATAAGCTAATCTCTCAGGTTTGATGTCTTTGCAGTTTTTTTTATTAGTCATGATAATCATGCACTCCACAGAAACCATGTACTGAATGCAGGCAGGCACAAAGAAAATGCTGAAAAAGATGCGTGACATCAAACCTTTATTCAACTCTCACTACCACTCAAAAGAAAACTACTCAACAATGCAGATCAAAAACAAATGAAAATAATGACCGGTAGAGCTATCACCCAATCACAATGCTCTTTGCAAGTCTGTTCCATAGAGATACAAAAAAAAACCGCACATCAACATTGCTTCTTTAACGACTCGTATAGTTTTACTTGAGTCACAACTATTTTAGCAATACTTACTTACTAAAAGTCTTGATTGAATCTCAAAAAGAATTTTTTATTCCATCGATTGTGACACAATAATTTATTCAAGCAAACCGATTTCAGTCATATTTAATGGATATAGTAAGTATATTAGATATGTTTCCATAGATTATCATATGGCGATCATTGGTCAAAATTATTATTTACTTACCCGACGGTTATTTCCGTAATTTTTATCTTTTTTTATTTGTAGTTGTTTGTTATTTTTGTGCCTATTGGTACGGGGATCATAATTTGAAAGAAATTTAAGGTCCACTTTCCAAAAATTTTAAACCATAAAGCGAATAATTTTTAATTTCTTAGATAAAATTAAAAAGTTTTTCCCTCAAGGTTTAACTGATCATTCATAAATGACTAATTGCAAATTACAGAATCACTGAAAGTTGAATGGGAATAGATTTTTTCTCTTTTGCAGATTATATAAACTCATTATATTATTTTTTTGTAAAGAAAGTTACAGTATAAGACACACGCACACAACAAGCAAATTACCCTCAGCTTACACACGTTAAAACGATATTCAAAGAACGTTTTATTACAAACACAAAATATCTGGAAAATTAACAGATACTCTGTAAAAAATCAAAAAATAGCAATTTTTTTTATCCATTTTGATACATAGTACTCAAGGTTTTTTTTCGTGTGTGCAAACCATGTCGTTTAGAAAAGTCGATTTCCATCAGCCGAAAAAGTCAAGCTTAAAAGATGACCTTTATTCAACATCTCCATACACTGCAACAAACAAATTTGAATTGCCCATTAAACCGTTGGAGGAACCAGCTCTGGCACCAACACAAACTGTCGAGGAATCTTTACCGGCATCTGCATCACCTCAACAACAACAACAACAACAACAACAACAAGCACAAACATCTGGTTCTCCTAATACAGTGATAGCTCCCGATCCACAGAGATCAGATGGACAAGGAGTGCCAAGTGATGGTTCAAGCTTGTCTTTTCAAACAAACGATATTACCAATAGTCATAACGAGTTGTTTTTACAAGGGAAAAAATCACATAACTTGCAAGTGCCCAAAATATCTGAAACCAAAAGTGCTGCTGACTTGAGAACAAATTCATTAGAGGGGTACGGAAGTGATGTAGAAGAGGGGGCAGAAGAAGAGGCAGAAGACGAACAATGGGATAACCACCCTTTGACACAAGTGGAAACGGTCAAATTGGAGGATATTGCAAATGACGATAAGATAAATGTTGACGATATTTTCAGTGAAAAAAGTAATCAAGTGTGTGGAGATAAACTAGAACAGGTTAATGACAAAAATAATGAACAGAAAAATGAGAATGTCAAGTACAATGCTCCAAACTCAGCAATGAATGCTTTTTTCAATACCAATGCATCTGCGGTGCCAATACAGTCCACGGATAATACAAGCAAGAAAGCCGCTCTTTTCCATAATTTGAAACATCAAGGATTGCTTCCGACTTTCCAAAAACGTCCCTTGAGTGATACTCCAGTTCATTCGTTGATGAATTCTCCAAATACTAATAATACACCAAATCTATCTCCATTGCCATCGAATTTAGAGATGAGCGATATAGATGAAAGAACAAACGATCTAATCACTAATAGACAAACTAATGCTAGTGCTAATGACAACAACAACAACAACAACTACTATAATCATAATACTTATAATCATGATAATAATAAAAATAACAAGTTTTTTGGGAACGGACATAAAAATAATGAGAGCACTCATTATACGGACACTGATTACACATCTTCTGGGATGGACGATTCTGAAGCAGATAGTTTTTACGCAAATAACAACACTGATAATTTCAACTACACAACAGGAGAAAATGCCACAGATGCATCTAATTATTCCACCTACAAAGACTTGAATGATTCCAGCAGCAGTCCCAATATTATGAACAATGGGTACTCCCCAGACAACAACATCAGAAATTCTTCTGACAGAAACAGTGCCAGACGACAAAGAAAGTCTGTTGCCAGAAAACACTTGAAAAAACCACCGTTGAAAAAAAGAGCTTCATCTGTAATGACAACTTTGGATGTTCCAGGCTTGACCAAATCAAAAATATCACCGGATGGCCACATTGCCCAGCAGGATGCAGGTGCCAAATTGGTTATTGTTATGGTAGGATTGCCTGCTACGGGGAAATCGTTTTTAACAAACAAATTGTCAAGGTTCTTGAATTTTTCAATGTACGAGTGCAGAGTTTTCAACGTTGGGAATACGAGAAGAGAGTACGCATCAAAACACAAAGATGTGGTGCCTGAACAAGATTCCAAATTTTTTGATCCCAAAAATGAAAACTCAAATCACTTGAGAGAACAGTGGGCAATGGATACCTTGGACCAACTGCTAGACTATTTATTAGACATGCATGGCAATGTGGCCATTTTTGATGCAACAAACACAACGAAATTAAGAAGAAACAATGTGGTGAACAGGATAAGAGACAGATCAAAGCATTTGAAAATCGTTTTTTTGGAAAGTATTTGTAGCGATGAAGAGTTGGTTGCGAAAAATATCAAATTGAAATTACTGGGTCCCGATTACAAGGGGAAAAATAGTCAACAGTCGTTGGAAGATTTTGAAAACAGATTGAAACAGTATAGAAAAGCGTATCAACCAGTGGAAGATGAAGAAGTCGAAAAACACAACGTTTCTTACGTGAAAATGATTGATGTTGGTAAAAAAGTCATTTCGTACAACATCCAGGGGTACTTGGCATCGCAAACCATTTACTACTTGTTAAACTTCAATTTGAGCGATAGACAAATATGGATCACTAGAAATGGTGAATCCGAATACAACGTTTCGGGGAAAATTGGTGGGGACTCCAAATTGACAACAAGAGGACTGAAGTATTCAAAGGCTTTGGCACAATTCATCCGCAAAAAGAGAAAAGAGTTTAATTACGAAATGAGATTGAAAAACCTTAATGTCTTAAAAGACATGGAAAGAAGAGAATCCAATTTGCAAAAGGAACTTCAAGAGATTGAAGAAGGCAAAAGATCAGCTCTGTCTCCAGAAAGCCAAGACCATCATCAAACACATCACCATCATTCCCAATCACACAATAAATCAACAAGCCATCTGCATCACCATCATCATCATAATCACCACCACCATAATCACCATCGTGACACTGATCCCTCTCCTGACCAACAAGAAGAAAATGTTGAGATGAGCGACGGTGTTCCTCCATCACGTCCAGCACACGAGTTTCATCTACCAAATTTCTTTGTATGGACTTCAATGCTCAAAAGATCAATTGAAACTGCACAGTTTTTTGATGAAGATGAGTTCCCAATTAAAGAAATGAAAATGTTGAACGAGTTGAGTGCAGGGGATTTTGAAGGATTGACGTATCAAGAAATTCAACAAGAGTATCCAGAAGAGTTTGAAGAGAGGTTACACGACAAATTGCTATATAGGTACCCAGGGATAGGAGGGGAATCGTATTTTGACGTCATCAACAGATTGCGTACTGTCATCACAGAGCTTGAGAGAATCACTGATAATGTTCTGTTAATCTGTCACAGAGTGGTTGCCAGAGTGTTGTTGGGCTACTTTTTAAACCTTTCAAAAGAAATATACTCCAACTTGGATGTTCCATTGCATTCTGTTTACTGCCTTGAAACCACTCCCTATGGTGTCACTTGGAAATTGTTTGAGTATGATGAAGCATTAAACGATTTCCATGAGATTCCTCAAGACGAAATAAACACGAAAGTTGTTCAACAAGTTGGGATTGTCCATCAAGAAAGACGTTTCAGCGTTGTTCCTACATTAGGCCGCAAAGAAACAGATTTGAAAAAGTTGCTGGACTCAAACTCGTCAAAGGAAAAACTAACTCATCTTGGTGAAAGTTCTAGCGAGAGAACAAATCTTTGGAAAAATTCATCGAGGCCAGCGGTCTTATCCACGAACCCTTTCACATCTGCAAGAAATGTTCCACGTTCGTCTATCATGAATTCTCAAAACTCAAACAAGTCGGTTTTGTTGCGCAGAAATGACAGCGGAAATAATACAATCAAGCCTCAAGAACAACAGAAAGAGCATATTCCAAACAAAGATGACGAAACAGTTATGAATAGCCCGAAAGATTTGACAGTACCTTTCTCATCTGCAGAAAACATACATTCCACGAGAAAACAAATCATGGACACTTTGGAAACTCACCAACTGGAAATTGAAAAATTATCAGAAAAGTTGCAAAATCTAAAACAAAATGATAAGTCGGATGATGACTCTTAGGTGTTGTAGTACACTCATTTGCAAATATTTATAAAGGCACACACTCCCATTTAGCATCGAAGAATGCTTTTTTTCCAGCCTTTTTTTTTTTGTTTTTTTTTTTTCTTTTTGATCATTCTTTATTTGTAGTATTTACAGTAACTAAGAACACTTGTTAGCTAAGCATACATAAGCCCAATTGAATCACACCATTGCCCAATCTTCCCTTGTATTCCAGTTATTTTACTACCACTTGGAGACATCAAATTATGTTGAGACCCGCCATTCGCATTACCGAGCATTGGTGAGATGACTCCTCTTTTGTTAGTGATAACTTGAATAGCATCGACCCATTGCCCAGATCTCACGTTGAATCCAATGATGTATTCGCTTGGATCTCCGTTGTTTCCACGGACAAGAACGTCAGTGTAGCTTCCAGTTTTATTCCCAAATACTACATCTGGCTCAGTTTTGCCGAAAAACCCTGAGGAGTTGCCTTTGGCATAAGTAAATCCTACACCATCTAATGCTCCACCATGGTAAACCCGAACACTGACAACGTTTGCGATATCAACAGGAACAACAAATGGCGGGTTTTCTTTGGAAGCCGGTAGTCCCAAAAGAGGTCCCTTCACCATGCTCATACCATTCACTGTCACAGAGCTGTTGAGAACAAGGTCCTCCAAGTTGTCAACACTAAATTCAGGAGCATTAACCGACAAAACTTTGATTTTGATATCTTTTGATGAGGAAGAGTATTGTGGAGGCAATTTATCAACCAATTGTTGGTAAGTAAGAGTGACTTCTTGTTGTGGACCACAACCACCAACGGAAAGTGGCAAATATTCAAACCACGCATGACACAAGTCGTCTTGTTTGGTAATTATTTCAATCAGGTAAATACCCGTTTCTGATTTCAATGTAAAGGAGCCCTTTGTTTTAGAGTTGGCGTTTGGCAAAATGGAAGGTGCAGAGTATCTGAATTGCGCTAATTTTCCTGGTCTCATAAAAGATGGATCTTCGTAGTCTTCAGGAAGAGTAAATGATGGATGATACAAAAACCTAATCACATCTAATCTATGCCATTGACACTCAGACTTAGGATATATTGGTGGGGCCAAAAGTTGTCTTGAAGGTCTTTGTGATGCAGCTTCTCTCGAAACAAAGGACCTATTAAAGACTGGATAATCTCTCAGCATAACACCATACTCTTGGTGCGGACAACCCAAAGAATGCCCGATTTCGTGCAAAAATGCACCAAGAGTAACACAAAGACATTCCCAATAAGATCCACACTCCCCATTATCGTTGGCCACGGCATTGGCATCAATTTTTGTTGGATCAAGGAAGTAACGAGTAATGTCTTCCATACAGCTTGGCCAAGAATACAACCCATGAGATCCAAAAATTGCTAGTTTAATTTCTTCTGTACCTCCACCCAAAGCAGCGTGGGTTAGGATCAACTTCAATTTTGGGTCCCAATGGGCATCCAAAAACATAACGGCAGCTTGCAAAGGTTTTTCAACATTGTTTTGCAACAACTGACCGTTGTTGTAGTTTTGCAAGGCATCCATAGCAATTCCAAATAGTCCACCTCTATCGCTACCCTTTTCGTTTTGTTGTGCCAAATTTGAATCTCTCAGTTCTCTGACTGTTTTCTCTGATTTCAAAATATGAATTTTGACAGAGTTTCTCAATCTACCCATTGGCCCTTCTTGATTGAAAATGTACGAAAGCGACCAATCTTGTACAAATGGAAACGTTCTTTGTCCAAAACCGTTCCTAAACATTTGTTCATTGGTGTAGGCCTGCATTAACAAAGCACCCATTTGCAGTTTTTTCACGGCCAATTGCAAATTATTTCCTCCTTCACGACGTTTTTGTTCCTCAGGAGAATCAAACAACAGCGGAGAGTCCTTTGCAACCAGCACACACAGATGAACAGGAATGTCTTGAAGCAGCGGGACATACGTAAGAGCCAAAGTCTTAACCAAAGTCTTCCCAGCTTTGCCGTTACTCGTGAATCTCAAGCGGTTCAGACCTGGGGTCAGGTACACAACTGCTTTGAAGAATGCGCCATTGATTTCGTACTGCAAAGGAGGAGTTTGCAAACTACTCACGTTAACTTGCTGAAAATCTTTCACATCGCTGCCGCCATTAATCTTCCCATGAACAATGACACAGGGAGAATGTGCCTCCATTCCATTGTCGAAATTAATAAGTTCAATATCACTCATTTGATATAGGGTATGTTTCTTTGGAGTTTTTTTTTTTCCTTTTCCAATTGTGCAACATCACAATGTAAATGCTGTTAGGAATGATTGATTGCCATACCAATCATCATTCAAATATTCAATTTGAAAGATGTTCTAGAAGACATCTAGGAATTGAATATTTTGCTTCTTGTTCAAGTAGTTTTATACGACACATCAAGCCGACTATTTTTGTACCTTATTTTTAGACCTTAGATATTTTCGAACCTTAATTTTTTTTTTTTTTGCTTTTTTGTTTTTTTTTTTTTTTTTTTTTTTTTGTATTTTTTCTTCTGGATATTTTGGAAATTCGCTGATTTTTTTAGTCTGTGTTGTTATGATTGTACGATTGTCACTCAATCGGGTACACTGTCTAGCTGTCACTCGATTAGACATATCAAATAGTAAATTTACATCTTAAAAAATCACACAACACCCCCACTAACCCACAACTTGCCCACTTTTCATTATGTCTCATAGAAAAAGGGTTTATCCACAACAACAGCTAAACGCATACCAGCAATCTGCTCCACAAGCCTTTCAACCACCTGTTTCCCCTGTTGGAAACATGGCTCCACAGGGTCAAATGGACCAAGTAATCCAAGGGGTGGGCAATCTGAATATGGGCACTGCCATTCCTGTTGCCGGACAGCAATTCCCAATGGGTGGAGTTCCACAAAATGCCGGCTATGCCCCACAAAATGCCGGCTATGCCCCACAAAACGCCGGCTATGCCCCACAAAATGCCGCATACACTCCTCAGTACCAACAACCAGTCCAGCAACAAGCTCCAATGGCGCAGCAACAACCAATGGGTCAATCCTTGAAACCTATGAACCAGTTGTACCCTATCGATTTGTTGACCGAGTTGCCACCACCAATTGGCGATTTGAATTTGCCACCACCGCCTTTGATGGTTCCTGCTGAAAAATTTGCATTTCCTCAAGCTGTTGAAACTGCCAACAATTGTTCAACTTACATCAGATCTACCTTGAACGCAGTTCCAAAATCCAACGGTTTGCTGAAAAAATCCAAGTTGCCACTAGCCATCAGTGTCAAACCATATGGGAAATTGAACGATGACGAGGAAGACATTCCGTTGTCCAGTGACGGTCACTTGATCAGATGTAAAAGATGCAGAGCGTATTTGAACCCATTTGTTACATTGATTCAAGACGGCAGAAGATGGAGATGTAACTTGTGTAATTTAGCAAACGACTTTCCTCACACAGAAGGCGACTCCTTTTTGAGAAATTTACACAACAGACCAGAAATGATGAGCAGTGTTGTGGATCACATTGCTCCATCCCAATACTCTGTTAGAGCACCTCCTCCAGCCGTTTATTGCTTCCTTTTGGATTGCTCCGCCAATGCCGTGAAAAATGGGTTGCTATCAACAGCTTGTAGAACCATTTTTGACTGTTTGGACTCTTTGCCAAACAGAGATGGAAGAACCAAAATTTCGATTATGTGTGTGGACAACGCTATTCATTACTTTCAAATTCCAGAAGATCCTGTTGAAGAAGTTTCAGAAAGCGCCGATGGGGTTTCTGCTGAACCACCTGCTCAATTCCCACTGAAAATGTTGGACATTGGGGACTTGGACGAACCTTTTACTCCAACTCCAACAGGATTATTGATCAACTTGAAATCCTGTAGAAAAAACTTGGAGCACTTGTTTGCGCAAATTCCTGAAATTTTCCAGTTCAACATGTCTTCGAAATTTGCTTTGGCTCCCGGTTTGAAAGCCGCAAAATCTTTAATAAGATCTATTGGTGGTAAAATCATTATTGTTTCAGCCACTTTGCCAAACTTGGGAGAAGGTGAATTAAAACCAAGAAACGAAAAGCAAGTTGCAGACACGAAAAAAGAAGCATCTGCTTTGCTAAGTCCTCAATCCTCATTTTACAAATCATTTACCATTGACTGTAACAAATCTCAAGTCACAATCGATTTATTTTTGGCATCAGACTCCTATAGCGATGTTGCAACGCAATCCAACTTGCCAAGATATACTGCAGGTCAAACACATTTCTACCCAGGCTGGTCCGCCACCAATGTCAATGATGTCATCAAATTCTCTAAAGAATTTTCCAAACATATCACTATGGACTTGTGTATGGAAGGGGTCATCCGTGGGAGAGGTTCTAGTGGTTTGAAATTCAACACATTTTATGGCCATTTCTTTAACAGATCTTCTGACTTGTGTGCGTTCCCAACTGTTCCAAGAGACCAAGGCTATGTTTTTGAATACACAATCGATGAGTCTATTTCGAAAGAATACTGCTATATTCAAATTGGGGCATTGTTGTCTTCAAACAATGCTCAAAGAAGAATCAGAGTCATAACAATCGCATTACCAACAACAGACAATATTGGTCAAGTTTATGCTTCAGTTGACCAATTAGCTACCACAGATTACTTTACTGCTAAAGCTGTTAGTATGGTTAATAGCGGTACATCTTTTGAAGAGACCAGAGAATTCTTTGACAAGTCTGTGCAAGACATTTTGGCTGTCTATAAAGCTGAAAATGTGGTGAGCAACACAGCGGGTGGTGCACCATTGAGATTATGTGCTAACATGAGAATGTTCCCATTATTAATGCATTCTTTGACCAAGAATTTGGCTTTCAGAACTGGCTTGGTTCCAAGTGATCATAGAGCTTCTGCTTTAAATACTTTGGAGAGTTTGCCATTGAAAAACCTAATCAAAAATATCTATCCTTCCGTGTACTCATTGCACGATATGCCAGATGAAGCTGGTTTGCCAGACGAAACCACTGGTGAGATCGTTCTTCCAGATACCATCAATGCAACCATGTCTGTTTTAGAAAAATACGGGTTGTACTTGGTTGACACGAACTCCGAATTATTTTTGTGGGTTGGTGGTGAAGCTGTCAATGAATTGATGCTTGATGTTTTTGGTGTGGAAGATGTTGTGATGTTGCCAATCGGTAAACAAGAGTTGCCATACTTGGAAAACTCCGAGTTCAACTTGAGAATCCACAACATCCTGGCCAAAGTGAGAGAAAGTGACGATGTTGTTACCTACAAATCCTTGTACATCGTCAGAGGTCCTTCGGTTGCTGAACCAGTTGGCCATCCAAGCGCAAGAGAGTTGAGCTCATTGAGATTGTGGTTTGGAAGCTTTTTGGTTGAAGACAAAATAATGAAGAGCTTGAGTTACCGTGAGTATTTGCAAGATTTGAAAAACAAAATCTCGAAATGATGCTGGTGAAGAATTTTATCTCTTTTCCTTTTTTTTTTTTTTCTTTCTTTCATACCAAGAGTTTTGAGAAAACTCAAAACCCATCCAATTCCATTACTTGTTTGTCTTTTTTAGTAAAGCTGCAAACGTTTTAGACTGTATATTTACAAATATAATTATTACCCTATAATCAGTGATCATTAATCATAACTGCAACTGTTACTACACTTTGAACAGATTTACTGAAAATAATTGTGCACGTGATACAAAATTGGAAAATTGTCTTGCAATCAAAGAGTTTCTTTTTCACCAAAAGCGATATATAAAATAACCAACTTTTCGTTCTGATGAAGAAGAAGATATAGAAATACTAAACGCAAGAGAATACAAACTCAAAAAAAGCAACCGGTGACTCAACTGTATCACGAAAAAAGAATATGACTGAAAACACGAACGAAAAACCTTATGCGCTTCCGGATTTAGATTTGGAGTTTGTTGTGGTGGACGCTCCATCAAACGAAAGTGTCGATGCTTCAAACGCTCATCCTCAAGAAGAGTATGACTTTCCTTTGTTTTCTATGGGAAACGCAAGTAATTCCTTAAACAAAGATGAGAACTTTAGTGCAACAGAACCCCAATTGATCAAAGTCTCTTTGAAAGATGACGCAGCTGAACTTGACAGTGCGATCAGTAAAATCAATACGCGCCCACAAAGTTACTATTTCAAACATTTCACTGAGCTCGAAAAATTGCAGATAAAACAGAGTTGTCTTGAGCCAAACGATATAATTGGCAACGCACATTTTCTATGGAACACTGCATGGCCTCAGTTCAACGCGCCAGTTATCGACTTGGCGGAATACAACAACAAGGTTGAGCAAGCACAAATCAAAATGAAGAAGTTGTCTAACCGCAAGCCAGGCCAGAGGCAAAGAATTTCGAGAAGGGAAGCTAAGCAAAGAGTACTAGAGAGAGAAGAGAAAAGACTAAGTTTGAAGAAAAAATTCCGTAAAAGAGGTGGTAAAAAAAATAAAAAGATATCTCCTTTAGCACATGCAGGTAAAAAACCCGCCATCTAAAATCAAGCCATTAGTGAGCACCAAGCAGAATGCTGAACTTATGAACAGAAGTTTCAGTTACAAAAGTGGTTTTTATACAGTTTTGCTGCCAGACACAGTGCTTTTCATCAATGCTATTATATCACCTTTATCACTATAATAATCTGGTACTTCTTGACTCAACACTTTTTCAAATGTGTTAGAAATGGTTGATTGAGATTGAACAAGTGTTTTTCCAACAGGTCCCCCTCTTTTCATGTTTATTTCAAACTCATGCTGGAACATTTTTGCTATCTGTTGCCAAAAAATGAACAATAGAGTAGATGCTCTAACGTCTGTATTAGCTTTGTTGTAATAATGCAAAAACTTGCTCAGAGCATTGGACGAATTCATGAAGGTCGAACCGGAAGAGGAGAATGTTTTGGAAGAGCGTGACATCGACAGCGGTGCCCCAAGGGATGTGAGGTTTCCATCACTTGCAGCAATGCCTTTATCACTTCCGTTGCATGCTTTGAGAATTTGATTTTCAAAAAAAATGATCGTTTTCATATGTGAACCCGTGCAACTTTCCAAATTTGATTTGAAGTCCTTGATAGAAGTAATGGACTTGCTCAAAATTTGTGTTGAAAGAGAAGATTTTGATTTGATGATGTTGTCGATAGTGACGAAAAGCTGCGATGGACTCAATGCGTATAAGGAAGAAATCAAAGACAGCAGTTGCTCTTGAAGTCCGCTGATTTGTGTGTAATTTAGTTCCATTAGTTTAATGACCAGTTCATTAACTCTTTTGACTAGTAATAATTTTTGAGGTGAAACGAAATCTGTATTTGCTTGCTGAACCAATTGAATCTTTGAAAGATCGTCAGAGGATAAACCTAGTTCTATTTGTTGATGCACTATTGTCAAATTGGAGATTTTCAAAACCAAATCGTGTGTAGCAGATTTTTTAAAGTCAATTTCTTGGACCAGAATTTTTTGTATGTCAAATGTTTGAGCTTGTAAAATCAAAGAGCTGAAATTGAGAAAAGACCTCAACAGTGTATTTGTTTGGTGAATTTTATTCAAGGCCAACTGTAATTTAGTCGCTCTTTCATATGGACCCAATACGTGATTGTTTAGTCTATTGTATGAAAGTTCTATGTAGTCTAGGTTTGGAACCAAAGCTTTTTGCAGATGTTGCGAGTTGTTATCTGTTTCTTGCAATTGCGAGATCAGAAGCTGGTAGTTTGACTTTACACACGTCTCCAAGCGCGACTCGATTTCTTCTAGATCATATGTAATTTTCTTGATTGGGGTCTTGAAGTCAATGGTGTTTTTCGAACTTTGATTAGTTGCCTTTAAAAAGGAGTTGGAAAACTGGATGTAATTGAAAGATTCTTCTAAGTACTCTTCGAAATCTTGATTTAAGTTTGTCATTTTTCTTTTTGGTAAAAATTGATCAAAGTTTCTACTGGATTTTTGAGAGCTTTTATGTAGTGAGGACTGGTTATTTTGGAGCAATGGGCTTCACAGAGCTGAGATATATTATCAATACTCAAAAGATACAATTGTTTGTGTATGCGTTTATTATATTTCATTGTGGAAAAAAAAAAAAGTCGAGCCAAAAGGCGAGCTTAACTGTGAGAGTAAACATTACCCTCTGCTCGTGATAAACCGTGGGAGTTGCAAGATTTATCGCAAACTCAAAAGTGTTCTAACAAGCTATTGACACAAAAGCTTAGCTAATGCAAAAAAGTTAAAGAAAATATACAAGACAAAGTGCTCATTTCATAATCACAATAGACCTTTTCAAACCGGCTTTGACTTTGATCACTTCGTATTGCGATTGTTTTTGGTCCAAATAGTTGGTAAAATCAATAATGCTGCCCCCAACCCCGAAGTAGATGTCTTTGGCTGCAACCAGAATAGCCTGTTTACCATTTGGCAACTGGCGGAACGAGTTTTGTAGATCAATTAGCGTTTCGGTGATAACAGGCAATGTTTGCGGCTGATAAATCGTTTCACTTGAAATTACCAACGTACTATCATCGTTCTCACCATGTTTCGTCAATAGGGAATGAAGAATATTTTGAAAGCTTCTGCACCAAGACCCTGACACCAAGCATATTTCAATTTTATATATTGAGCAAAACGTGTTGAAATTATCTATCAGTTCTTGAGTCAAGGTCAGCTCGTCTTCCTGCGTTGGGAAGCCACTTTGCAATTCAGCACCCCAAACTGATTCATCGGACCAGTGGGACCCATACACGGTTTTGGCCCACGCAATTACTAGATTTGGAACAGTGACTAAACGCAAAACGGATTTGTTGTAGTCTGTCAACACCAATTTCAACCCTGGAGCGCAGCTAGCTTCTAAATTTGGAGTGCAAAACTTTTTCAGGTATTCTACAAATAAATGCTCTGAAGGAAGAGAAGTCCCACACCCAATTTCAACCACTGTTTCAGGTATAGCAGCTTGCACGTTTTGAGAGGTCAAGTAGTCAACCAAGTCAATTGAGCATTCCCAAGATTTCAAGCCCCCTTCATAAATAAATTGCTTCAAATCTTCATTCGTGTCTCCCATCAATATTTCTAGTTCAGCAGAAGAAAAAGAGTTTTCTTCTTGCATCAATTGGTGTTTTACGTCAAACACTTCTCTTCTATACAAAGTAACTTGCTCAATTGGGGTTTGAAAAATGTCAAACGTAAATCTAACATCTTTCAAAGAGGCCAAAAGAGCCTGCAAATCCACTTGTTCCGGTGCAATAATTGTTCCAGTTTGAACTATGGTGCTTTCAATTTCGTCTAATGGGTTAGCGGCTGAAGCCACAACATTATCACTGTGATTGCTAATTTGTTGCTGATCGATTTCTGCGTCTATGTCATCATCCTGAAAATCAAATTTAAAAGACATGTTTGGGCCGTTCAAAACTATTAAAGTGAACTTGTGGATTTTGTCGGTTTCCTTGATGCTAGATGTCGTTACGTGCTTTGCTCGGCAACTCATCACCACCATCTGGCACACGACGTTTCTTTTTAGTCGTCAATGGAAACATCCGCATAATCTCGGAATCGCAGCTCGGTCAGACAAAAAAACTATTATTTCTCGGCATTGCACGCTACTTCGGTATAGGAATTTTTCTTTTTTTTGTTTTGCAAAAAGTACCTTTGTCTTGGAATTATCGCTTTTACTTGGAACTGAGCCAACCGCCTTTCTCTATATCTGATATCTTTATTTGATTGAGAGTTTAAGCAAACAATATCAAGCCAGAATGCGTAATGGAGGGACAGACTTGCACCTATAAACTGGCTGTATAATATAGTAGTTGCAGAACTAATAGCGCTTTTTCGCTCAATACCAAATTTTCGTTTCTTGTCTAATTGTTTGTTGGTTATATTAAGTTATACATAAAAAATGTGCAAAATATCGTGTCTCATCAACAACCGACACCATATGATGCAATTTGAAATTAAAAAAGTACTAAAAAAAAAACCCCCTTTTGCAAATGAATATTTAATTTAATTTTTTTTTTTTTTTTTTTTCAATCAAAACGTCTTCGTCTAGTGATTTTTAGGAAACGCTTCAATAAACTCCTGCCCTTTGGCTTGTCTAATGCAACGCTTTTGTATTACTTTCTTTTTCCTAAAAGTGTAACAAAATCAATAATAAATAAAAAATTATAATCATAAAATGAAGCAACTCAGTGTCCTTTTTATGATTAGTTGAAAAAAAATAATAATAATAATAATATCAAACATGAAAAATATCAAACAACTACAAACAACATTTGCTCTATAGAACACCCATATGAAATATCCAAAAGGTGTAATGCTATCTTGTTGTTTCTTTTTATGTTTCAAAATCTTTTAATATATTTTTTTCTTCTTTTTGTTTTCAAATAAAAGACTTGAGCTTTATTGATTAAATTATTTTGATTGAACTTGAGAGTATCCAGACCAAGGGTTAGCATTTTTAGATTTTAGGTATTCGTCAGATTGTAATTGCCATTCTTTGGTCATGGTTTTTGGTGGTTCTTGAGCAAAAGCTCTAACAAATCCAAATAGACCCAAAGATCCTAGCAAACCTACAACGACACCTTTGGCAATAAAGGAAGCATCACCTTTAGCGTGAACAGGTCTTCTTGGCCCCCATTCACCGTAAGAGATATACCAAACAGCTTTTTTTTCAATATCGCTCAATTCGGTCCATGGCAATTTTTGTCTTTCTTGTAGTTTGGAAACAATGTTTTCTTGTTCAGTAGATGGCATGGATTCCCATCTCAATGGCAAGTCGACGATGGTGGCCTTGGATAGAGTGGTGGTGGCAGAGGTGGATGCACATCTGGTTATGGATTTGTTTAATAGTCCGGCTCTCAACATTATGTGGGTTCTTGTATTTATGAATATATTTTAGCTTTCTTGCTTGTACTGGTTGTATTTTGCAGCTTTTTTGATCTTGATGAATAATCTATAGTCGATGGATTAACTTTTTTTGAATATACTTAATACAGTGTATGTATTGCTCAATAAACACAATCAAAACGAGTAACGTCTGAAGAAAAGAGCCAGAGTGTGATAGAGAAATTTTACCGAAATATATTTAGATGTGTTGTATCATGACACCCAAGTGATAATTCAAAAAATGTCAAAGCTTAACGTTCAAAAATCACATATCTTAAATCATTTTATTGGTTCAATCCCAAACATTAAAGCTTCAAAAAAAATTAAAGTCAAGAAAACAACAAGTCGAATGGTTTTTTTTCTTTTTGTTTTTCAAATCTTTTTTTTTTTTTTTTACAACGGCAGTTTGTCCAACTCTGGTTTGTCCTCTATTCTTCTGTATGTTTTTTTTTTTGTGTTACTTGAACTAAAATTGATTGGTTCAAGATTCGTGCTGCGAGGATTTATAACAGTTTGTTAGTAAATGTAGTTGGGTAATACGCGCTTACTACATCAGGTGACTTAGAGCCAATCATTGCTAAAGGAAAAAAAAAAAAGGAAAAGAAGCACAGTATTTCACGTGATATAGCAGTTATCTCCGTAATTTGCGAAGCAGCTGGCTTTTTGTATTAATTAAAACAAACTTGTGTCATGCAACAACGTTTGGCCATTATTGAGAATAAAAAAAAAAACGACCGTGTGTAAAATGAGCGGTGTTACTTTACTCTTTCTTTTTAATATAAATGTTAAAAAAATTACGTACTTTGAGATATGTTCCGAAAAAATGCATCTTATTTAATCATCCAGTGATATTTTGATGTTCATCTACCATAACGGTCTAGGATCAATGATGTTGTTAATGAGTAACGAAGATCTTCCACGAAATCTAAGTGGGAACTCATTTTGCGAGGTAGAATCATTTTTATCCACCTTCAAAGAGTTTGTGCGCAGGTCGTTTTCATTGTCATTTGGATGCTTGATATTATTGTTTGAACAAGAATTTCTGTCTGAAAGCAAATGTGCAGAAGAGGGAGTCGAATCAGTAGTTGTTGATGATAGAGATGGTTGAGCAGTTTGATTAAGTAAAGGTGGAACAGAAGTTGTAATCTCAACCAAGCTGCTTGCAACTTTTCGCTCAATCAAAGATCTGATTTCAGCACTTTCATCAACACCGGAAAACATTGCATCCAAACTATTCAAAACGTCATCTAATTTCACCCAATGCATCTCCAAAGAGTATAGCAATTTCTTTTCCGCATTCTCAAACTGGATTTGCTCACTTAGACTCTGGAAAACTTTGCTTCTCGTGTAAGGACTGCGTAAGTTATCGTCAATACATTTCAAACCCGCTCTTTCGTTATCAGGTTTAGCTTCAATATTACCAAAACTGACGTCCTGTTTACCTCCAAACTCATCAACATACAAAAATAAGGGCTTGAAAAAGTTCCAAATAAAATCAATTTCTTTCCATTCAACATTTTTCTTTGCTAAGTCTTCAGGTAAAGTACCGCGGTGTATGCTCATTATTTGAAGATCCAAAACATATCTGTTTTGATCACAATCAAATTTTCTGTAATAAATCGGCAACAAATCCAACATTTTAGTTGCATGAACCGCCAAACTGTCAGAAGATTTACTGGCAACATTTTGAGGACAAAAAATGTTTTTCAAGCCCAAAGGATAGTATGAACGAATCATCCTGTGCTTGGCTAGTTGCTGGTCTAATTCAAATTTCTTTTTCCGTTCTTCTTTCTCAGCCAGCTTGAGTTTTTCCATCTTCATCTTTTCTTCTTGTTCGGCTTGTTTTTGCAATTCATATTGTTTTATTTGTTGAAGCATCTCTAATTTTTTCTTATTTTTGATCTCTTGAATTTTTTGTTGATACTCCTCATCCTCTTCAAGTTGAGCATCGGTTTTTTGTTTAGCATGATTAAGGTGACCGTCTTTTTCCGAGCACTGATCGGCGTGGTCAGACAATTCTTGTTTGGCTAGTTTTTCAATCTTTTCATCATCTTTAAGGAGGTGTCCCAATTCTTGAGCCGTTGTACTGATTCCAATAGCAGCTTGTGCTGCTGGAGAAACTGGTCTTTCAAAAGCATCATTTTTGTTTTGCACAATTTCTTTATCTTGCAAGACCTCTTCATCGGCAATTTCTGGTTTGTGGTCCTTTTTTTTTGCAATGTTGTTGGTAGCTTGATGTGCTTCAGCTTTTGAAAACACAGTGGTTTTAGTCAAATCTTCATCAGCTACTGAACTGATTTTTGTCGGAGCAGATGAATGATCGTTTAGTTTCACTTTTTTGATGACAACAGAAGGAGAACTCTTTTTGGCAAAGTCTTGCGTACTTTTGAAATCGTCAAATTTTTGCAGGCTTGGAGAGGATATCGGATCGGGATTTTTAATGGCGGGTTCTAAATAGTGTTTAGAGTCCGCAAGCGATTCATTTTCTTCATTTTTCAAAAGCACCGGGTTAGTAGCAGGTTTGCGCACTTGGGATAAGCTTTCACTCAATCTTGCTTCTTCTCCTGCACTTTTTGTTGTGGTATTTTCCAGCTTTGCAGCAGATTCTTCCTCCGTAGGCTTGCCATTTACATGGCCCAAAGATTCTTTCTTCAATTTGGTTTCTTCTTTTAACAAGAACTCTTCCAAATACTGATATTCCTGCTGATCAATGTTATCGCCTTTTTGACTGTAATAAGCGCAAGTGTGGCCCATTTCATCTTTGTAATTGACATCAGCACCGCTTTCAACGAGCAGTCTCACAGTTTCAAAATGACCTTTGCCACAGCTAACCATCAAAATACTAGGCTTTCCCGGGCGTTTTGATAATTTCAAGTTGCTGTCGGCTCCTCCAATTCCTAAGTATAAGTTTATCAAATCAATGTGCCCATTTTCACAAGCTGCAACAAAAACCCTGTTATCAACACGCCCACCATTTTGTAGATACTGTCCAACGTAATTGTAGTCACCAACCTGACTGGCTTTCAAAAGCTTGTTTTTCCCCGACTTAGTTCCCAAATCAGTCACTTCAAAGGTTAAATCTTCATTCGATGAGTCACTGTCACTAGAACTATCACTGTTCTGAAATCGCTTAGTAGTACGAGCAAGTGAAAACTTGTCCTGCATCTTTCCATGCATTGTTTTTGGTTTTTCATACGATTCAGCGCTGGTTATGTCATCAAAGTTCATAACACCGTCTCCGTTGCCTGCAGCATTGAATGGAGTAATGCTTCTATTTCTTCTCCGACCACTTGGAGTAAGAACAATTTCCTCATCTTCATCTTCACCAAGGGCAGGAGAATGAGCACCAGAGTTGAGTTTCAGGTTTACACTGTCTTCTTCGTCAGCAATTTTCATGTGCTGTTTCAACAACTTGATGACTTTGAAAATGTCTTCTTCGTCTTCCTTTTCATAGTCATCCTCAGCAATTCTATTTTCCATGTACTTCAACGCCGTATCCCCAATACTATTCACATAAAAAGCATCTGCCCCATTTTCCAGCAAATATTTGACAATTTCATATTCCAACTCTAAACATGCGTCCATTAGAGGAGTGTCATAATCCTCAACCCTTGTTTTGATATTGATGTTACACCCTTGCTCAACAAGGAACTTGACAATGTCCAAGTGTCCGTTTGCTGCAGCTAGGTGTAACGCAGACTGACCTGAATGGTCTTGGTCGTTTACCGAATACCCATCTTCAAGCACCAATTGCCTGACTATCTCTCTTTTACCTTTGATGCAAGCTTGATGTAGCTTCGAACGACCATATGGATCACGACTAATGTGCTTGGTATGTTTTGTAACAGCTTTCCCCACATGCAAAGATTTCGGCTCTGTAAAACAGTCGTCAGTACTTTTCTTCTTTGCATAGTTGCCCATTAATCTTTTTTCCCATTTCGTTACGTCGGGTGACGATTCTTTTTCCTTTTTGATGGAAACAGGTGCATAATCACTTCCTGAAACATTTGATGGCGCAGAAGTAGGTGGCCTCAAGAAATTTGGTTTCACCGGCGAAGACGCTAGAATGCTGCTTCCAACGTTAAGCCCGGTAACCTCCTCTTCCAAGTCGTTAATGTCACTAAGCTCAGACTCTGAAGAATCGCCAATGAAGTAAGACTCATTGATGCTGACCTTCAAAGGAGAATCGCAAGGCTTCCGTGGATGGGCTTCAGCAGAAATCTGATCCCCCCGTATCAAACGTCCTTTTCTTGGTTTCAGTGGGCTGTGTGATGGTTCGGTTTCTGCGTCGCTTGATATTTCATTATTTTCAAAAGTAGCAGTAGCTGTACTATAACTGTCTTTGAAGGAGTCTCCTTGCAAGCGACCATTTTCCGTGGATGAGATAGCAGCTTGACTTTTCGAAACTATGATAGGTTCAACGTACGCTTTGTCTTTTTGAATGTTTTCCTTTCGTATCAAAGTTTCGGTTCCTTGACTGCTTTTGACATCAACTGACGCTGGCTTGAATGATACGTGTAACGTTTTGTCTTCTACAGGAACCTTTTCATTCCCGCAAGGCGCCAAAGACAAGGCCTTTTTTTGTGATTCAGAATTTGATATCGTAGACAGGTTTGAGATTTGAAGCATGGGTGGCTTTTGAAATTTGTGATCGTTTCTGAGATCTGAATTTTCTTGATCTGCATTTTTCAAAACTTTCTTTGGAGATAATGATTTACCTTGCTCAGTGCTTGGTGACACACTTTTAATAAAACCGCTTTGAGAGGCGGAACGTTCTTGGTGTGGCTGAAATCTTGATTTGAACAGCGGAGGCTGAAAGTTTCGCTGTTGTTTGTTTTGAACGTAGACATCATGAGTGGCAACCTTATGAGTATTTGTCAATTGCTGTTGATTAAACTTAGCTCCCTGTTGCCGCTGTTGCTCTTGCTTTCTGAGCAAAGCTTCGTTTTGTTTTTTAAGTTGTTGTTCCCTTTCACGTTGCTTTTCTTGCTGCTCGCTTTGCTGTTTATTTTGAATGCTCATTAAAATGGCTGTTGATAAATCAAACGGTTCAGATGCGGTTGGTTGTCGAAAAGCTTCTATTGCCGGTCCTTCAACATCTTGATTAGAGTTCAAATCATAAGACGATCTAGTTTTCTCTACGTTTGAGCTTGTTTTAGGTGATGATTTTTGATCCTCTGGGGTTCCACTGGGTACAGGGGTACTTGACCTTTGTTTTGTTCTATTTGTTAAGTAACTGCTCAAGGATCGTCTTTTAGGTTCTTGCGACTTTATTGTTTCTTTGGAAAAGTTTGCCTTGTCGTCGCTTGAGTTTGCATTCTCAGCTCCTGCTGCATTGCTGGGCCTTTCTGTATTCATTTTATGTCAAAAATAACTGGTGCAAAAATGTATGTTCTTCTCTGCTCCTCACTCTGCTTCGTTCAAATGAACTTGTGTGTAGTTCCAGGTTTTTCAGTATCTTGTTAAAACTATTTGCTTTACCGTTTTGTATATTGTGTTTTCTTAAATTCGTTGCCACCTCTCAAAATGTAAATCGGTGATCAAGGGTGCTTCGTGATGAAGCTCGAACATAACACAATCAATAATGCTACTCACGGAAAAAACATCCGTTAGTCGTTTTCCAAAATATTACTTGACCCGGATTGTAATATTTACACTATACCAAAATGCACGTGATGCTTGCTTCATACCCAACTAACATCAATTTTGAGATGGCCTCAGGCATAAAGTGTTAGCTAAAAACAACAAACTACACAAGGTAGAATAAATCTCAAAATAAATAAACATTGATCTATAATTACAAAAATGAGAAAAATTACACAGAAAAGAAATTACATGGAGACTTTGTCGCACCTAAAATTGAGCCGTATGCGGTATGAAAGTTTGTTTTGTGGCTGAAATTAGAGCAAAAAAAAACAAAACAGTTTGGCAATAACAAATAAGAAAAGTTCATACGAGCCAGTTCAAAAAACCGTTTTTTGAAGATACCTAGGGTCAAAACGCAAAGAAAAAAAATGGAAAAAGTGTAAGCAAATGAAAGCAGATAGACAGTGGCGGAAAAAAAATAAATAATCAAACTTGTCTTTTGTTACAGTATAGTACAGCCTAATGTCGTTCAAAAAGAAAAGCCAGTTTCTCTTAGAGTATCTTCAACTAAAATCACAATCCAGGGTGGTTTTTCAAAAATGGATTTGATGACAAAACACAATTGACTGGAGTTGCTGGGGTGTCCCACGACATTGGAGAGGATTTTGAAGAATTCGTGAATAGCGTGGCGCTACTCACGTTACCATCGTCAGCCTCCTCCAAAGGCGTAGCAATGTCGTAAGCTTCAAAAACATCAATCCCATATTTATGAGGAGAAATCGGGTTGTAGTTTGTACTTTTCAAAACGGTGTCCCATTGTGAAAGCTGACAAATCAAGCTCATGTTTGGAGAGATGGAAGTGGCAATGCTTTGTATGTGTTTGTAAGCTTCTTGGAAAGATTTCTTGTAGTAACGCATATAATAGGCCACTATCAAACTTGCCGATCTGGAAACACCACACTGACAGTACACTAAAACTTTTTTCTCTTTTTTTGAAGTGGGTTTTGATAAATTAGTTTGCTGTCTCGTGTTACTTTCATACGATTCTGCATAGGAGTGCATCAAAGAGGTCAAAGTAGGCAAATCTTGGATGATTTCAGTATCATGGTTCCAGTACTTGTGTAGAAAATCAGGCTGATTGCTCTTGTGTTGGGTGGCTGTTTGATTCTGACCTAAATTCAATTCAGGTAGTTCCTCCGCAACGTTGATAACCAAATCAAAATTAACTGCAATAGGTTCAGATGCCTGGCTGCATAAGTAGATGTTTGGTTCAATCACTTTGATAGGGCCATTTGGGTATGCTGTTTGCTCATTGTTGAACGCAAGCGGATTATGCTCTTTTTCGCTATTCAGGATAGGATTGTATGTGTTATTTCCGGTTAACGCCGACTTTTCCTCCAAGAGGTTTGAATGTACTGGCAACGTTTGGCTCCTGTTTCTAATATGTTGAGTTGAAAGTGCGGATTTCAAAGTTGGTGATGAATCGGCTTTGATATTGCCAGTTGGAATGGTTAACGTAGGTAAAAAAGTACTGCTGCGAGGCCTTGTTCCAGCTTGAGTAAAACTGTTAGCAGTTCCCACCAAAGTTTTTGCCCTTGTCTTTGATGCGTTCAACGCATTTTTGTTGTAAACGTTTGTACCAGCTATGTTTGTGTAACTATTGCTTCTGGAGTAGATGTTAGCAGCACTGATTGTTTTGTGCAGAGTCACCCGTGTCGCAGAAACTGGCTGTTTTGAACTATGGACGCTGCTATCATTTCTACTGCTATTTGATAAAAGCGATGGTTTGTTTTTTTCTAGATCTTCATTCATCAGCTAAGATAGTGCTTGTGTGCTCTTTTGATTTCGATGAGAGCTGATGTTTTCTGTTTTGACTTTGATTGTGTATACTAAGGGAAAAAGAAAGAAAATACGTTCAACTAATCGTGGATAGGCACTAAAGCTTTGCCCAAAAACACGAATTAAAGCCTGAGAGTAGACCTGAAAGCACTCCAAAAAAATAATATTTCAACACGCTTCGAATGATAATTCACTGATAAGATAAAAGTACAAAGTTTAAATTTGTAAACAAGAAATACCAAGTTCCTATATGGACATTCATTTGTTTTCCAATTTTGGGGATATATGGTTTATTCTTTTTTTATTTTTTTTTTTTTTTCTCCAATTTCTGGTCTTTCATTCATGGTTTTTCCTTCCCTTGATGTTCGGTGTTTTGTAAGATTGCTATTTTTAGGTTGTCATATTTGTAACGTTTTTTCTGCAACGGTAAACAACCAAAAAAAAAAACATCAAAAAAGCAGATCTCTCTTCTTTTCTCTCTCTCTTTCATTTTTTCGTCTGCTTATAAGCAGAACCTCCACGTGACTGGACTAGGAGTGGGGAAAATCCTGCAAGGGTCCTCAAAATAGATCAACGAACGCAATTGCGAATCATAATGACAATCAAAAGGCAAGAAGAGGGAACCGCATACTGCCGTAATTCAAACAAATGAACCAAGACTAGAACAACTAAGTGCAACGGGAAATGTGATCAATTAGCAAGAAGAACAAGAAGACAAAACTCTAAATAAAAAAACACCAACAGTCAAAAACTTGGGTTATTAAATCTCTTGTATATTTATGGTTTCCTTTTCTTCCCTGCATTAACAACAACCTCTTGCTGGACTCCAATGTATTTTTCGTTTTGAAAAAAAGGTATTCTGTAGTATGCCTTCCCACGAATGATCAAGTTGTATTCGTATTTGTTTAACCGCTTCCACTGCTCGTATTTCTCGTATGGATTGCTGCTTAACTCGTGCTTGACATCATTCTCTGGTGTGATTACTGCTTCCCTTTCCAACAAATGCATGGAAGAAAAATGGTGTAAAGTTTTTTTGGATGGCGATAATGTGCTTGTGATTTTTTTGGTTGCCTCACTTGAAGCGTTTCTTGTAGTAGTGGTCGACGAAGAAGTAGAAACCAAAGGCAAGGAAGTTGTGGAGCTTGGGGACAGAGAAGGAGCAGGAGCAGGAGGAGGGGGCAATGAATCTGGAAGGCCTGGATTCTTAAGTTTTATCGATGAGCCCGAAATATCAAAGTCTCTTTTGAAGAAAGTTCCCCTGAATTGTAATGGCTCTTCTAAACTGTACACTGTTCCAAGCAAAATGGTTTCCCATGGTTCTGAGTCGACATCATCGTACGCACGTTCTTTGTACTTGTTCATATTTTTGTCTAGTGCGCTTGCAGTTGTCCAACTTGGGAAAGCTTTAGACGGAACATTTAGGTTTTCGCCACCGTCATTATCGTCATCAGGAATGCTAGATGTATATTTTGACTCTGCAAAAATGTCCAGCTCCACGTCACTAATTGAAATAGTAAACAAACCTGCGTTCAAAGCAACTGCTATAATATCAAATAACAACTCATCATTTGTGCTCAATATGTTATCAATTTTGGAAAGATCGAAGCTTTGTAAATCTTTATTACTAGCAAGGAAAAATCCACATATGAAACCCAACACCAATAAGGAGGTTATGATGAAAACGAAATAAACGAAATTTCTAAACTTGTACCAAATACTATTCTTTCTCACTCTTTTTTTGTAATTATGTGGAGAAAACATGTTGTTTGCAGCAGAACTATAATTACCTGTTTGAAATCTAGGTTGAAGCAACACTTTTGAAGGAGATTTACCGTCTTCTGGTAAAATATTATTACCCTTTACGTTTTTATTCAGGTTTGACCCAATAGATCCGTATTTGGTGAAATTCGGAGCTTCGTGATTAGCAATTGCACGGGGTTCGTCATCAAGCGAGTCAAAGTACATATTTAGATCAGATGTGCTGTGCATATCGTCCTCTTCATCACTACCATCAGCAATATAGTGACTTGGTGACATCCCATTTCTTATATGCGATGTCGTATCTGGAGTAACATAGCTCCCAAATTGATCCATTGCTTCCCATTGTGAACCTCTTAAAGACTTGGAATTGCCATTTTTACAAGTTTCCGATACATACCCCAGTTCTTTGCCATCTGTCGTATCGCTTTCGTTATCGTTTCTGCTCTGATAAGAGTACCTATTATTGCGGTGCTGGTCATACTCATGATCATTCACAAAGTTGTCACCAACTGTGTAAAAGCTATCCATGTCATCTGCATTAACGCTTTGATGAGGTTTGTTGTCATCTAGTGCATTTGGGTATGATTGAGCACCCAAATGCTCATAATCATTATCTGTGAATATCCTTCTTCCAGGAAAAACAGAGTTTGTGTTTGGTGGTTGCAAATCATTTTCGACAAAACTTCCAACAGAACTTTGAGAAAGTCTTTTGAATTGTTTGAGCTGTTGCTTGCTATTTTTTTTAGGTTTTGCGTGGTTGGATCTATAAAAAAACTCACTTCTTGTGTCGGATTCATCGTCATTATGATCAAGGTGGCGAGAATTTATTGGTTCCGCACTTTGATCCGTTGCATAGACGTTTCCAAATCCGTGATCTCTTGCAGTTGGACTGAAATTTCCGCCGACTGAAGCCACTCCCCGTTGTTGTAACAGTTTTTGGTCTAAATTTTTTACACCGTTTCTGGTTTTAAAATTAGTATTTGCGCCAGATCCTCCTTGAAACTGACTGAGTGTCTCATTAAAAAGTTGATTCTTTTGGAACCGTGCGCTATCATTGTTATGGGAATTGGTCAAAAGATCGTACTCTGAGTCTTGTAACTCATCGATGTAATCCTCCAAATTAACATCTTTTGGAACATGTCTTTTGATGGAGGAGGCAGTGGAGTGCTTACCAAACATGCGTGAAGCCGTGGTTCTCAACTGTGGATGTGATGGTTGGTAATTTGAAGTATGGTTTTGACCAAGTGGTCTGAACTCTCCTTGCAGAAAAGTTGGTGAGCTTGCACCTTCGGTTTTGCTTTCATGAGAGTTTACAATTCCAAAAGGTTCTGGTTGCAGTTCAGTGGGGTGATTGTTGAAGTTACCCAAATTCGATTGCGCCCGTTCTTGATAGCCTTCAGCAATTGAGTTCCTTGATGCCTGCTTTTTGAAAGAGTGCCCAGTTTTTTTTTTTGGAGATGTACTTGTAATTTCTTGGTTTTCAGGTTTCCCTGAAATTTTCTCTATTCCAGGCAATTGTTTTGTTGAGTTGGGTGCAAAAACGCCTGAAGTTCCTGTTGTGTTGACTAGGGAATTTCTTTGAGGAATTGGACCAGGCCCAATACTGGCATGTCTTGCCGCCGCAGCACTTGCCAATCTTTTACTTGCTGCAGAATTTGGACCGGTCGCATTTAGCACAGGTGCACTTAGTTTTGATGATATGCCCTTTGAGTTAAGTTTTTGAGGAAAATTGGACGAGACCTGGTTTCCCTTTGAAGTAAGTTTTTCTAGTGTCGTTTGATGGTGCAACTCTTGTGATACGTTGGGTTTCATTTTTAAAGATTGTTGGGATGACTGCTGAGATACCATCAGTTTTGTTGGATCAATAATCACTGAAGACTGATGGCTGATATTGCCTGGAGTTGAATGCAATTTGGGTTGTGCTGTGCGGTGTGTTTGACTTGAAACAGGCAATGATGCGCTATTTGTATTGAGATTAGTGTTGGTGTTATCGTTAGCAGGTGTGTCTGAACTCACCATTGGGGCTGCTATTGTTGACGAAGTGGTCATTTCTGAGGGTGTTGCTTCCACATTCAGTTGACTCGTATTCTTATCGAGGCCATGATTGATGCCATTGATGTTTGCCATGTTGGTACCTTTCAATGCATTTTTGACCATGGCCGTGTGTGCAAGAGCATCATGACTGTTATGGCCGATCATCAAGTCTTCGTAAACAAAATCTTCGTCATTATCATCGTTTGATTTGATTTTTTCGTTTGTGGCACTAGCCAATTTGGCAGCAAAAAAATCAGTTCTGTTGGCAAGTATTTTGTTTATATCGATATTTTCATCTTTTTCATTTTTTTGAGAGCCATTTCTCAAGTTTTTAGCGTTTCTTGCATTTTTAGTAGGATTTACAATCGATGTTGAGATTTTGTCGGTTGGAATAACCAAGGATGAAGATGATACTGCATTGAGCTTACTCTTGTCTTCCAAATTGGCAGAAGACATGGAGGTATCCCTGCCCAATAAACTTGTACTATTTCTCGAATGTAGTTTTTCGTTTATTGTACTTTGTTTTTTCGATAAAGTCTGCATCGAGGTTTTATTGTTCATATTGTTATTAGTATTTTCCAATTTTCTTGTGTAAGGACCATCTTCAATTAAATTGGTTTTGTTCGCGGATTGCATGTTTTTTTGGGATTCATGAATGTTATTGGTTGGTTGAGTTGCATCTGATGAAGATTGCAAATCAGTGTTTGATGATGATGATGTTGTTGTTGGGACTATTGAAGATGGCATTCTAGACAAAGGTTTTGGATGAGCCATCTTTTCATTTTGTTGAGTTATTGAAACTTCGTTTGGATAATCATTAATAGAAGATCTGTTTTTGGTTATATTTAATGAATTGGTGGACTGGATTGAATCCTGTCTATTTGAAGTACCCCTTAAGGCCCGATTACCAGTTTGCTGAGCCATTTCTTCATCACCTGAATTAAGGTTTGTTTGAGTTGATGTACTCAAATCTCCAAAATCTGAAGATTTTTTCAAAAGAGCAGGCATAGTTGCACTAGACCCCACATGACGTAAAATATTCAAATCTGAATTTAAGCTCACAACTTCATTACTAACCACAGATTTCAATCTTGTTTCTTGATTATTATTATTATTATTATTATTATTATTATTATCGTTATTGTTATTGTGTGTATTAGTTGTAGATTTGTTTTGAGTTTGCAAACTACGTGTGGAACCATGATTTAATGACAAAGAAGGTCTTTTGATAGGTGATAAATTCATGATGGTATTATCAATCAAATTTGAATTTGAATTGTTGCTGTTACTGCTGTGAAGTTGATTAAAATTTGAATTTGTATTTGAATTTGAATTGAATTGAGCAGAAAAATTTGTCAATGAGTTTGTTGAAGACATACTGTTGATGCTGTGATTATCATTAGGTAACGCTTGATGTGAATCTTTTGAGCTCAAATTGTTTCCATCTTTCCTCTGTTTGCTAGATTCCATTTTGGAAAGTTCATTTTTACCGTCTTTATTTGGTTTGTAACTACCTTTCAAAAGACCATCTTCAGAGATCAATAAACTTGATGATTTGTTGTGAAGAGTGGAAGTTGACGGATGACTATGAAAAGACGACAATGGATTAACATCTATCAGTTTACTATTTTGTCTTGCCAATTGATTACTATGCAGTGTTGTTGATTCATTTTCATTTTCGTTCATATTCATTTTGACATCATTTTCATTCATATTCATTTTGACACTATTTTCATTTACTAAATCATTATTTATATCAATTGTAGTATTATTGCTTGAAATTGGATGAATATTATTTTGTTCAATATTTGGGTCATTATTATTATGAGTATCATAATCGTATTTAATATTTCGATTAATTTTTCCATCTAAATCCAATGGATCTTCCAAAGTGTCATCTTCATTGTATTCATTATATGAATTATAACCACCATTATTTATTAAATGCGGGTTTCCATCTTCATCTCGATTATCATCTGTATCTTCATTATCTTCTTCATATATCGGATCTTCCAGATGAGTACCAAAAAACTGTCTAGTTGGTGATGTCATAAAAGATTTTGATAAAGATGAGTGACTTCTATTATCAATAATTCCTAATGAACTTGGTGCATTAGAGTCTAAAGAGTTTTTCCTTGTTTGATATGGATGGACCTGTGATCCGTTTGATTGTTGTTGTTGTGTATTTTTATTTTCGTCAAGTGTTTTACTATTATTTTGTTGTAAATTGTCATTACTTTGATCATTTGAATGAATACTTTCATTTTTATCATTTTTACTGTTTATCTTTAATTTAGGCATCTCAACAATAACAGTTTCCATGGTCATATTACTAACACTATTTTTTTTCAAATCATCTTTTGAGTTGACACTGGTTGTCAAAGAAGTTGCAGATTTTAAACTTCCGAGCTGATCATGTTTATTTCCTTCCATAATGGTTATATATCATTCAATGAGGACCGTAACTTTTGTTCTTTTTTGTCCTTTTTTGTATCTTTGTTTCTTTGTTTTTTTTGTTGTTTTGTTGTTTTGTTTTTTTCAGGTTTCCCCTTTCCCCCTTGTGGTTCTTTACACTTTGAGGTAATAATCAAAGTAGTTGTCAAACTAGGTTAATAGGCCTCTTTTACTCCAGAGTTTACGGTAATCTTTAATACAAATCCTTGAACAATAGTTGATAGTGGGATAGTGGATCAACTTTTGCAATACACAAATGCGTTTCTTTCCGTCTGAAGTTTCTTCCTGGTAGTAATTTCAATAGAGAAATTGTTGAATCTCTTTTGTTTTATTTAAAATGTTTTAATTGCCAGTTAAATTATTATATAGCAATTTTCAAAAGATGTGCTTTTCACTTTTTCCGCCTATTTTGGCATTTACCAAACATTATGTTAAAAAAAAAAAAAAAAAAAAAAAAAGATTCAAAATAATATCAACATATTAAATTCACGTATATAAAAAAATACTACACTTGTACAAAAAAATACTACACTTATACAAAAAAATACTACACTTGTACAAAACAGAATAGAGATTATAAACAGAAATTTATAAAGACACAAAAGATGAAAAATTAAAAGTATACCCTTTAACTGAATTGTCTTTTAGTTCAAGTATAATTCCAATAAGTTCGATTTCAGTTACCCGTTTGTATTTTTGGGAATAATAAAGTTGGAATTTAGAATTAAGAAAAAAAAAAAAACCGTTTTCGTGAAAAAAATAAGTTAGAGCTGGGTTAGTGTTATCACGTGTATACGATTCTATTTCATCTTGAAAAAGATGTGGGTGTGTGTGGGTGTTTTAAATAAGTGTATGGGTGTATTGACATTACTTTAATTTACGTATTATTATTATTATTATTATTATTATTATTATTATTATTATTATTATTATTATTTTTTGTCCGTGTTCATTCTATATATCTGACTGACCAATTAGGTTCTTGATGTAAATATTATTGTATTTCGTATTAAGGGTACGTTATTATTTATATGAATTATAGACATGTGTGTTGTAATTTTGTTGAATTTTACATATAAGAAATTCAGGAAGCGTAGTAATAATGGTAATAATTTATATACACAGTATTTGGATATTCGAAGTTGAAGTTGAATTTGAATTTGAAATTTGAAATTTGAATTTGAAATTTTTATTCCAAGTCGAACAAATTCATTATGATCATTATGATCATCAACATTACAATTCCACTATCCAATACTATTAAACCTTATGACACAGTCACATATTTCAATGATAATTACAAAAATCACAAAAACGTGTAGTTTGTAAAAAAAAAAAAAATTGAGATCTAAATTTTTATATTTTTTTTTTTTTGAAGGTGAATATATAAATTTGGGAATTATGGAAGATTGTTTTATATCTTCACGTTATATAATGATGGTTTTTTTTTTATTGGAAAACTGTTTAACCTCAACTTGTTGGCTTGGATGGATCGTTTAAATTTATAATTACTATACTCATGTTCACATCCCCTTAAAGAGACTCCAAAAATCCTCAGATTAAGTTCTAAACTCAACAATCACACACCTACCCCAAAAAATAAAAATTTTAAAAAAAAAAAAACAACACTACCCTTGTTTTTTTATATACATTTCTTCTCCAAGTGAATTGAAACAACCAAACAACACATACAAATAAATATTATTATAATACCAATAATAATAATAATAATAATACCAATAATAAATATAAATACCAATAATAACGATAAAAAATGGCTCCAGTTTTCTTTTCTGATATCTCCAAAAACGTCAACGGTTTGTTGAACAGAGATTTTTACCACGGTACCCCAGCTTCTGTTGATGTTAAAACCACTGCTCCAAACGGTGTTGCTTTTACTGCCAAAGGTAAAACTAACCCAAAAACAGGTGCCATTGCATCTTCTGTTGAAGCCAAATTTTCAGATAAACAAACTGGATTGACTTTGACACAATCTTTGAACAATGCTTCTGCTTTGGAAACAAAAGTTGAATTGGCCGATTTGACTCCAGGTTTGAAAGCTGAATTGGCAACTTCTTTGATTCCAGGATCTTCTAAAGCTGTTAAATTGAATTTGAATTTTGTTCAACCATATTTTGCTGCTAGAGGGTTTTTCGATCTATTGAAAGGTCCATCTTTTGTTGGTGATTTGGCTGTTGCAAGAGATGGTTTCACTGCTGGTGCCGAAGTTGGTTACGATTTGACTTCTGCTGTTATCACCAAATATGCTGCTGCTTTGGGTTACACTGCTGGTGTTTATTCTTTGACTGTTGGTGCTGATAAAAACCAAGTTTTCACTGGTTCTTTCTATCAAAGAGTTTCTCCAGTTTTGGAAGTTGGTGCTAAATCCACTTATGCTTCTTTGACTAATGCAAATGCCATTGAATTTGCCACCAAATACGATTTGGATGCTACTTCATCTGTTAAAGCTAAAATCCAAGATAGTGGGATTGTTGATTTGGCTTACAAACAAGATTTGAGAAAAGGTGTTACTTTGGGTGTTGGTGCTTCATTCAATGCTTTGAAATTGGAAGAACCAGTTCACAAATTGGGTTGGTCTTTGTCTTTCTCCGCTTGAAAAATTTCATATATTTTTATGTGAATTATATGATAATAAAGAAGTATATGATGATGAAGACGTATATGATGATGAAGACGTATATTCAACAATTCAAAATTCCTTTCTTTATTTTATTTTTTTAAAACTTCTTAAAATTCTAAAAACAATATTATGATAAATCATGACAAATATAATAAAGATATAATCAAAAATTAAAGCGAAAATTTAAAGCCAAACAAAAAAACCAAAAAAAAAAAAAAATAAAAAAAAAAAAAAATGTTTTCGAACAACTTGAATCTGTTGTTTTTTCTTCACTTGCTTGTCAGTATACTAGATTCAAACAAGTCCAAAAAAAACGTATGTCAGATATGCCTTTCACTTTCAACAATTGGTTGTTGTTTTTGTTTATTGTCAATCTCATATTCGGACAGATCAACGTTTTGCTCAAAATATCTTTTCTAATATATATTCATTTATTCTATAACATCTTGAAATAAAAAAGGTAGAGTGCAGCAGGCACCATTAAGAAGATCACACATACATATTTATGCATGTAATTTGGTGTTGTTCACTATGCAACTAAACTTTTTTTTTTTTACTAAATAGTTTGGTCTATCATGTATGCAATTGAGCTTATTTTCAGTACAATTAAGCAACACGAGGTAACCACATATAACTCAATTACTAAAACATTGATTACCGCTCACTTGATGTTTTTACAAATTTGACGCGTTTTCGCGTAAATATACATTAGAAGCCCAATTTTTTTCTGACTCGTTCAGACTTAAAACTGACTTTCATCTATTTTACACAAAAACCCATCACCTTATTGGAGCTAGGACATGCTGAATTTAAAACAGAATTGTGCGGAACTACCAATAAACAAACTTTTGCTTGCTAACTTTTTTGACCGTAGTGTTTCTATTGGATATCACATTCATTATATAAGATCACAAGAATGTATCAATCAAAACGAACTCAACATGGTGGTAGATACTCCCTTCTTTTTTCACCTCAGAAGTCTTAAAAACAGAGGATGGTTGTTAATAATATCAACATTACAAAGTCAAGTTTGTCTACTGAAGAACACCTAAATGCAGTTATGCCCTTACCGTTAGACTCTCTTCAAAAGATAAGGAATAAGCAAGATTTTATTTATAAACAACGCGATCACTTGAGCAAAATTGCTTTGCATGCTTAAAAGAGAAAATTTGAAAGCACTGAAGCTGCAATGTCGGAATTCCCAATCAAGTATAACGTTGCGTTGAGAATTTACCATGCCGGTCAAAATTCGGGGAGCATTCAAATGCATATGCTGCAGCAAGCGTGCCTGCTTTGATGTAAAGTCCTACATAACAGGCTGTTCATTTTCAATCTTTTTTCGAGCCAAGAAGGAAAGATGGGAACTGATTCAAAAAGGACTTGCAACCGCACCATCAAAAAGGATGTAAAATGTCTTTTCTTTGCTCTGCGCGCTTAAAAAAAGACAATTGAGTATTATAAAAGTGTAACAATTTTTTTGGTAACGGAATTGAAAAAGTGTGTGTTGGTTCGAGACGAAATCATTGAAGCCTTACATGCTGATTTGGGAGTTGCTCTTCAACAGAAAATTTATAGTACGAAAAGCAACATATACGACAAGCTGGCTACAATAAGAAACAGAATTGAGAAGAAAAAGAAGCTACGAGTTGACAGATTTGCTAAAACACTATATATATATATATATATATGAGCCATGTTGGAAGTGTTCTTACTCTGCCATTCACTCTACGGCACTATTCAAAAAAACAAGCCTCAAGTGAGCGATTTCTTTGTGATTTCGTAATCAAAGATCCTGATGTTTTTGTTAACTTTACAACAATGCAGCTCTTCACCAAATAAGATTCTCACCAACCTCAACTTCTTGATATGAGTTTGAAAGGTCGGGAAGGTTTATTTAGGAGAGATTACCATATTTAGTTTTCATTGAAACAAGAAAGAAATGATTGAAACATTGGAGTAAAGTGTACGATTCTCTATCACAGCTCAAAACAAAATGCTTGGTAGAGAGACTAAACAATTTGAGAAACAACAGCAAAGTTGACGCGCATATACCTTGAGCAACTATCTACTACAAAAAAGTATGTACACAAATCAACGTATCTCAGTCTCAAAACAATAGCACCAGCTCTTGCTCACATTAGAGTAAAGTTTTGTCATTTATATTAGCAGTACCCAAACCTAAAAACTTGATTACAAATGTCGAAACAAGCTTCCAGTGGAAATATTTGTTTATTTTTTTAGTTGCAATCATTAAGTAAACTGATGGGTCAAGACTCCTAGACGCAAACTAAAAATTGAAAAATATTTCAACTAATTGTGAAAAATAAACATAAATAAAGGGAAACAGCAACAAGCCGTGTTATAAATCTAGAACCCTGACAATTGTTGGGCTTGGATATAGACGACCCCATTGCTCTACGTTTTTAGAGTTTTAGCATCTATAAAGGATTCACTCTTTTTTTTTTTTGCCTGAGGCATCAGTCAAGTTTTTTTGGCAGAACTTAAGGTCCTGCTTTTGGAAAATAGGATAGGACGCACGGTTTTAATGGAATGAGTTTGTTAAAGCTTGTAATATTCATTGTCATATGCAAAAGGCCCATTTCCGTCGACACAAAAATATATTTGTGAGTTACTTATCAGACTGATGATTACTAAAACTTTTCAGAGAATGAATAAGATTAGAACTTTTCCATTACCTATATACTCTCCATTTTTTTCTTCTGTTCAAGTCCAGATTGCAGGTCAGTTTGACTCGTATATGTTTAATTACTGGACCAGATTTTAATATCTAAAGATTAAATTTTTTGTGGTATTTAATAGATCGCAAGATCAATATTCAAGAGGTTGGCAGGCTGTTACTTATCATAGAGCAGATCTTATTTCAATATATGCAAACATAAATGCCACCTATTCAAGATTAAGTTCATGCGAACCCCGAAGGCTTTAGCTTGTTGGTTCAGGCTCGGACAAAAAATTCTGTGGTTCGGTCTTTATAGATGTCTCAAAAAACATACATCTGCTTCCAAAAAAATCAACCTGGCATCACTAGACAACTTCATTTCCCCTCGATGCCTCTTCCCCATTCCTAAGCAACAAAAAACTAAAAATACACCAGCAAGATCAGCAAAAAGACTGAAATTATCAACATCATTTATATTTTCACACAATGTCCATGCAACTGGTGAAAAGAGGTCCTGAATTGGAGACACTTGTTTCTGAAAATTTTGCTTTCAGACCAGTAAGCTCCGTTCAATTGCTGAAACCTTTTGAAAAAGTTCCCTTTGTGCAGCAAAACTTACTACAAATTAACGAAAATTATTTAGTGTGCTCGTGCGGTGATGAGAATACTGTTAACGTTGTGGAAATGTCAAAATTTAGAGAGCAAATTGCCAAACTCGATGGTCAGCAAGATCAAGAAGGCGAAGAACAAAACACTGTTGAGTTTGACTTGACGTACCCTGTTAATGAGGTTGTTGTTTACATAGGCATCTCCAATGGTTACATCATTGTAGTCACTGAACAGTCGACATTGTTTCTTGTGTCACTGGAAAATGCTTTAGACAGTGCTTCGTGGAACTCTGGTAAGTTGAAATTTTCTGGTCCGGAAACATTTACCGGTATAACCATGTGTAGCATCTTCAATACTTCAGAAATAATGGTGCTTTATGAAAATAATGAGTTATACCAGCTTTCATTGGAGAATGGTTCTTTGAGTAGTACACTTTTTGGGAAAAACATTACGTATGTTGACACATTTTTGAATGAAACTTTGGCTTATGCAACTACGGAAGCTTTTTGTGTTGCCGGAAAATTGTTTAAACTTGATTTTACAGATGACGATGATGAAGAAGACAGTAAAGAACTTTGTCCAATTTCTATCACCTTCATAAGCAAAACGAAGGTTTTATGCTGCATCGGAGAAAATGTTGCAGCTGATACAGAAGACGTTTTTTACAACTACAAAACGTATGTTGTGGATTTGAACAACGCATCATTTTCAGAAACTTACGACGTCACTCCAGCGTTTGCCACTCTATTGCGTAAACCATGCTGCTACAACCTGCATTTGGTCAATTATATCAAAGACGTGTCTTTTGTATCCGTTTTGGCAAGCTCTTCATCTTCAGAGCTTTCTGTGGTATCAATTAATGAGAAGAAAGGTGGCGCAGTTTGTGTCGAACAGTCAGTGCAGGAAAGCGACAGAGCTATTTTACCTATGGATGAAAACACAGACGAAGATACAACACCCGTTGGTATTGCCTTGGACTGCTGGAACAAAGAAATCAACTTGGAAAAGCAGTTAGGAGAGCATGCGGGAGAGGTAGATCAAAAGGAATACCCATTGGTGTATGTTTTGAACAATCAAGGTAAAATGCAAATATTTGCCTTCCTTTATGCAAATTTTACAGACATCAATATAAATAAGGCAATTGAATGCATTCCGCAATCGTCTTTAAGAGGTTCCTCTTCTGACAATTCCAAAGATTTGCCCACTACTAAACAAGAAGGCTTCCAAAAACCATTTTCTGATGAAGGGAAACTTAAACAAGCAACGTCTGGGAAGTCTATATTTGGACAGACTGCCTCTGAAAAATCATCCTTTGGTACACCAAGTTTTGGATCTTCAGGTTTTGGTACATCAGGGTTTGCACAGTCGAACTCAAAACCAAATTCTGAAACCTCAACTTTTGAGCAACAAGTTTCTGGAGGGTCAATTTTTGGGAAACCAGCATTTGATCAATCTGGGTTTGGGAAATTGGCCACTGAAGAGTCCGTTTCTGGACAATCTGGGTTTGGACAATCTGGGTTTGGACAATCTGGGTTTGGACAATCTGGGTTTGGACAATCTGGGTTTGGACAGTCTGGGTTTGGACAATCTGGGTTTGGACAGTCTGGATTTGGGAAAGCTGCACCAGATGGAAAAGCCAATACAAATTTCTCGTTTGGTGCCTTTGGCTCAAACGAAGTAGATAAGGGAAAACCATCTTTTGGCGGATTTGGATCATTTGGCAAAACAGAATCCAACTCTCCGTTTGCTGATTTGGCTGCTCAGAAAAGTAGTTCTCCATTTGCTAATTTGACGGCTAAAAAAGAAAACTCTCCGTTTGCTGTGCTAAATTCGGATGAAAGCAAACAGGAAAGTTCTCTCTTTGTGAATAATCAATCAACAAGTGACTCCATCTTTGATAAAACTTTTGGTAAAAATAAAGATGAAAACGCATGGATCAAAAACAGTTCCTTTGCTAATTCTAATGTTGCAGATAGTGACCAATTTGGTAAATCTTTGGCCGCCAAAAGTGAAGTTGAAAAACCTTGGTCTGAAAAAAAAGGTCCCGTTTTTGGGAAATACAACCCTCCATCTATTATTTCTGCCGAAAACGGCCAAAAAGCGGCTGATTCTGCTGACACTTTGGACTTTTCTTTTGGTAATTTATCAACTTCAAATGAGCAAAATGCGGAAACAGAAACGTTGAGAGCTAACAAAAACCAAACAGAAAAAAGCGTTAACGAGGATTTGTCAAACTCGTTGCAAAACACCGAAATTGAGGATTCAAATAAGAATGCATCTGGACAGCAGTCATCTGGCGGATTGTTTTCGTCATCTGCAAACTCTTCACTGTTTGATACAGCAAAGTCGAACGTGAAGCCAGCATTTTCTTTTGGCGGTTCTACAAGCCTGGTAAACAATGGTTCTAAGAACAAATCTTCTTTTCAATTTGACGATCTGAAAACGGGAGCACTCAAATCGCCTATTTTTGGCACCTCTCAGGACGAGAAAACCAAAGAGTCATCTCCCTTTGAGAGCTTTTCGAATTTTAATAACAAGTCGCAACATTCGTTACAAACTATCACTTTTGGTAAAAAGACCGAGGGTAATGGAACAGAGAACCCATTTTCTAAAAACTTGAGTGGAAATAAGGGTGACCAACAAGCAAAAGGTGTAAAAACTCCTATCGCAGAGATTTCTGGAAAAAGCAGCACCTCACAAAATGATGATAAAGTTCCTGCTGAAGGAAAAACAGAAACTTTTGACCAAATTCAAGGTGACGACACCAAGGATATGAAACAACATGAAATGGAGCAGATTTCTGTAGGAGACACTTCCGAAAAGATTGAGCAAGACGATAACGAAAAAAATAAGACTGCAACTGGTGGTAGCAATAAAGAAGAAGAAGAAGAAGAAGCTACTGATCTTTCAGAAGACGAATCAACAAAGTCCATTATTGTTGGGTCTCCCCAAGCGGAAATCGTTCATGCAAACAATAAAGATAATACTGATAACAAAAATGATGGCCATGAGGTTAATGAAAATGGCGAACAGCAAATATCTGATGAAGCAGCGGCTACCTTAGAACAGGCTGAAAAACCAAAGAATATTGATGGTTCTGAAATTTCAAGTGTTGCCTCTAAACTTAAAGGAGAAACTTCTCAACAAGGGATTGATAAGACAGAAAGATCTTCCGAAAATCAACAGCTTGACGTTGGAGAAGCCTCAAAGGAAACTGTTGCTGTGGATAAACCGGTCAATTCCGAGAACGAAAATGGTCAAGATAATGACAAAGTTGTCGACAAAAGTTCAGTGCTTGAACTGAACAAAGATGAAGATGGGTGGGTCAATATCGATGATGTTCATGATGAGGACAAACCCGACAATAAAGCTACTACCGAGACAGAATCGATCGAGGTCGTTCCTGAGGCTGTATCAAAAGAACTCTGCACTGTGTCAACGCAGGTACCTGGCCCAGTTAAAGACATAAAGTCTCTCACTGATCCAGTAGATGTTGTATCAACTTCTGTTATGGTGAAAGCTGAAACTGCTTGTGCAATGGCGCAGACTCATCCTCCTCTGACAAAAGATGAGCAAACTTTGGCCTTTGAAGGTGAGGAAGAGTATTTGAATAAAGTGTACGTTTCTACTCCTCTACGCAAGTATTACTGTGCTCAATATGTTCCATCATCTGGTAATCAGTGTAAAACCAACATATTGAAAGTTTTATCAACATTAGTATCCGTTGTTGACAATGAGTTAATAGCGCTTGAAAAAAACGTTGAATCTTTTGACAGCTACTTTAGGGATCAGGTCAAACCAACATATGCAAAGTCTATCAAATGCATTAACCCAAATTATCAATGGAGAATGGACGAATGCAAGAAATTTGTAGAGTTGATTGACTTTGATTCTGAAATAGCACAAGTTTGCGAGCTATTGTCAAAAGTAAACAAACTGAGGGATTTGGTTTTAGACTTGGACCATAGTAAGCTTGAAGAACGTTTTGAGTCATTGAACCAAGAAAAGGAACATGTTGTTAATAAAACAGACTCATTATCGGTCACTCAACTTCGTATTAAACTTGAGTTGAACCAAAAGATCACGGACTTGACATCCAAACTTGAAAAAGTTTCTGATTTGATCAAAGTTTTGAAGATGTATTCTCTGTTGGAAGAAAATGGCAATGCCGGTAATGTTGTTAAAAACTACTTGCGCGAGCTTCCAGATCGGACTTCTTTGCTAGAAGAAGTGCAAAAGTTGCGGATCGAAATTGGTGAATTGCAATCGCAGAAATCTGACCAACTTGAGCCTCAAAATTCTTTTGGTGCAACCTCAAACAAAGTACTTGCTGCCAAGAAAAACTCTACTGTGATTGAAACAGCAATGAAAATGAATGCAAGAAGAGCATTGGGAGGAGTTTTGAAAAACAGGAACTTGGAAAAAAAAAACTATGGTGTTCTTAAATAATCTTTGAGTGGTGTATGTACATTTCAAATATATTTGCATAATAGAATAAAAGAATAGCTAGACTATAAAATTTGGCTACAAACTTTTTTAAATTCTTCCACCAAACGGTCGTTTTCTTCTTCAGTACCGACAGTGATTCTCAAACCACCTTTGCAGCCAAGCTCATTACCTCTGTATCTTATAACGACTTTGGATTCATTGGCCAATTTGGAGTAAACTTCTTTTGCTTTGTCAGCATCTTTCATTCTGATCAAAATAAAGTTGGCGTCACACCCACCGATTGGAACATCTTCCACGTATGGCAAAGAGCATATATCGTTGACTAGTCTTGTTCTTTGTTGTTGAAGTTTTTGAACAGAGCTTTGCATTTTGGAAATAGATGCAGGGCTCAACGCATTGATTGCCAAAGTACTGGCCATAGCAGATATGTTGTAAGGGGCTTTCATAGCGTTCAACACTGAGCTAAACTCTTTGGATGTGAAAGTAACCCCTAGTCTTATACCAGCTAAACCAAAAGACTTGGATAGAGTTTGTAAAACTGCAATGTTTGGGTATTTGGTGGCCAAGGGAGCGCTGCTCTCACCTCCAAAATCGATATAAGCCTCATCAACTACAACAAAACCATTGGTCCATTTTTGACAAAGGGTTTCAATGCTTTCAAGATCAATGAACGCACTTGTTGGATTCCCAGGAGACGTGATAAATACCAGTTTAATTGAATCGTCGTTGGCTAAGGTATCTAAAATTTTTGGAACATCCAGTTGAAAACTGTTGTCTGCAGTTCTCAAAGGAACTTTCACACACTCAACGTCGTTAATGGCAGTACAGATCGTGTACATTCCGTAGGTTGGTGGGTTGATCAAAATTTTGTCTTTTCCTGGAACACAAACTGCTCTAATCAAAGCATCGATACTTTCATCACTTCCAACTCCCAAACACAAATTTTCGTAGGTCAATGGAGTTGTCAAATTTTTGATATGAGTGTTGGAATTTCTGTAGTCTGCCATCAATTTTTTAAATTCGACTTGGTGCGGATCAGGATATCTATTCAATTCTTTGAAATTGGTTTCCATTGTAAGAGAGCTTCCATGCGCGTTTTCGTTGGCGTCTAGTAGAATACCTTCAGTGAAGTCATCACGGGCACATCTGTAGGGTTCTAGGTTGTAGATTTTAGGTCTTACGATTTTTGATAGATCGAAAGTCATTTTTGTGCAAAATTGGGGTTAGAAGCTTTGTTTTTTGGGAGGTATTTGTCTTTTTTTGGGTTATATTATTAAACAATAATGGTGATTTACTGAAATTGAAATTGCGACTACATTATATAATAAATTGTTTAACCTCTAAACAGTATCCAAAATATACTAATCTTCAGAGTTACTGATTTTTTCTTACAACTTGGTTCGAATTGAGTCATAACTCACCAAACTGTGGATAACGTGAAAATAAAGACCCATCGGAATAAAACTGTGATGATATGAAGCCAGGCAACCATGTTGTCTGCCGGGTCAGGTACGGTTCGAACTCGGTCAAAAAACTAAACCGGCGAAATATGCAGAAAAAAAAAAAACAAAAAAAACAGCAGAGATTCGGCGTTTTAGTACAAAGAGTCAAAGATTGAAGTTGTCACTTGGCTTAAAATCAAGAAAGACCAATAAAATTGATGAACTAAATCGCTCATTGAAAACAGTTAGACTGTTTTGGGGTAATTAACTTGGGATGCAGCTTTGAAACTAAAATCAAGCAAATCAACACAAGAGAAAACTCGATAAGTGCTTGAAACAGCTCACTGTGAGGCTCCAAAATAGCATAAAATTGACACAAACATTTACAGACACACACACACACACACACACACACACACAATGGATGATAAAATTGACGGAAACGCCACTAGGAAAGAGACACATTGCCACGAAAGTCCTACCATATATATTCCACCGTTAAATTTTGCTCCCATTGTAAATTCCAGTCAAGACATCATATACAGAAGCGGGTTTCCCATGCCTTTGAACTACCCATATCTGCTGAACACACTGAATTTGAAAACAATCATTTATCTTGGTGACAAAGTGGATCTGTTGCCTCAGTATACTGAATTTATTGAAAAGGGAGAATATCAATTTCATCACCTTCTTATGAACAGCACTACGGACAAAAACATTCAAGAGTTGATGGAAGAAATGTTAGAATTGGTGCTCGACAAGAGAAACTATCCCATTTTGATTCATTCCAACAAGGGGAAACACAGAATTGGTGTTGCAGCTGGTATTATAAGAAAGATTTTGCAGGGCTGGTCGATCACTGGGATATACCAGGAGTATGGGATTTTCACGGGGAACGTAAAAGGTGAGATGGATTTGGAATTTATCAACAGTTTTTGTGTTAGAAATCCATTAAAGGTTGATCCAAAATTTCTTCCTAGTTTTATTAATTTCGAAACTTGAGCCCTTTTTTTTTTTTTTCCTAACGTTGATGTGTTACTTGAGCGAGCAATAATTCATTCTATACTTGGAACAGGTGAAAAAATGAAAGTTGCGCAAGACTAAAAAAAAACAAAAAAAAACAAAAAAAAACAAAACACAACAGATAAAAAAATAGGAGGTTGAGTTGAGCGGCTAAGAAAGATTGCCATTTTTTGAAGTTCTTTCACTTCAATGCATAAATGCTTTGAAATTCTACTCTTGGTTTGTCACATCCAATGAATACAATAACATTGCCAGAAGAGCAAAACATTGCCATCAACATTTCTGGATTGTTTCGACTTTTCAAGGCAAAGAAAATGGACAGTAGTAACACAAAAACACGAGATTTTATGTACCCATTAATTACTCCTCCGTTGCCTGATGGGAATCCGTACATCTGGAAGAGCAAAAAGCCAGAGGGCTTCGTTTTCATTATTGTTGGATTGTTTGCAGTTTTGGTGTTTTCATTACTGTTTATCTGGTATGCGATTCAAGGTTTCCTGTCTATCAAGGCTGCAAAGTCAACTGTTCACCATTACGAAAACGAAATTTTTGAAGAGATAGATAGTTTTGCGTCCACATCTTCCTCATCAAAAATCCACACTAATTCAACTACAGACGCCATTCTCCCCGTACTCTCTGCTAAAGATGGAAACCCTGGTAATGAAAAAACAAATGGCTCTTACAATGAGCCATTTTTCATTCAAGAACAGCCTATAAGGAATGCTTTTTTACCCGATTCTTCTGTTGAAGAAAAAAATACGATTGAAAAGCTAGACCCAGTTTATATAACATCGCTAAGAAGTGCAGGGAAAACAAAGAGGAAACCAACACCTTCCATGCATTTGGATGCATTACTTTATGGCAGCCCAAAACAAATATTTGATTTCAAGAACGAAGATTGAGAGAAATGTATTTTTATAGTTTTATGAGCACAAAAGTTTTTTCAGTGCCCTTTTTTTTTTTTTTTTTTTTTTTGATAATTTTCCTGCTCAATATTTTATGGGAAAACTTTCCAAGAGAAGATTCAAATCAATTTAATATTTAGGACAGTTTCCATATGCAATTATGAAAACAAACAGGTTTTAGGAATATGAAAACGACTATTATTAATATTATCTTTATTACTATTATTATCTAAATAAATCAGAAAATTGGTTTCAACACCTTACATAATAACACACTTACTTGAAGACGACGAAGAAGAAGAAGAGCCATTTGCAACAGAGCTTTCGCTGTTTTTCACACGCTCAACATGATCTTCGGCTCCAATTGCTCTTGCAGTCAATGCAACTCTTGCTGCTTCGGTAAAAGCTTCGTTCACTCCCTTGTTCAACTTGGCAGAACACTCCAAGTATCTAAGAGCTCCAATTTTCTTGGCCATGGCAAGCCCTTCTTCATACGTAATCATATTGCTTGCTCTATTATTGTTTGCTGAACCAGGCCCGTTACTTATGCTGTGGTTGATGTTATTATTAAGGTTGTTGCCATTGTTATTATTGTTGTTTCCGTTGCTGTTCAAGCCATTGTTTGGATCTGTATCATCCTGCTGCAAACCGGTTTCTTGTTGTTTAGATATAGTGGCTGGGGTGACCATTCTTGGTGCTTGGTTTTCGTTTCTTAAATCACATTTCAACGCTACCAAAACTAGTTTGACACCTTCACAGAAATCTGCAATTTCACCACACCATTTGTTTTCGACGTTATCCAACGAGTCTCTGGAATCAACACTGAAACACAACATGATTACGTGTGTGTCGTTATAACTTAAAGATCTCAATCTGTCAAATTCTTCTTGACCAGCCGTGTCCCAAAGAGACAACGTTATGTGTTGGTTATCAACAAAAATATCGTGAATGTAGTTTTCAAAAACAGTTGGTTCATACACTTTTGGGAAATAGCCCCTGGTGAAAACGTTCAAAAGCGAGGTTTTACCACACGCACCGTCACCCAAGATAACTAGTTTTCTTTCCACTGGTTTATTGGAGCTTTTCTTAACTCCTGAACTGGAATGTTGGTTTGTAGTAGACGAAGAGGAACCGCAAAGAGGCATGTTTTAGTTGTTGTTTTGTTTTAGTGTCTGATCTGATTCGTTGTTTGTGCTGCTGATTACTCTGTTACACAATAAGTTTTTTGGGTCTCTTGAAATTTCTTGATGGTATTTGCTCAATGATCTGAGGACAGAGAGACAAGCGCAAATGGTGGGGAGAGAGTAGGTTTCCTTTGAATCGATTTTTATCTTGGGTTTTTCCAGTTTTGTTTTTTTGGTTGTTTTTTTTTTTTTATTTTTTTTTTTTTTTTTTCGGTACTTGGTTTTATGTATTTATAGAAAAAAAGTGAAAAAAAAAAAAAAACTTACTTTATACCGGTGTTGCTTGTTCAGACAAGGTTACGTTTACAGATCAAGCCAATAAATGAAAACTAAAAACCACAGATAGGCACAAGAAAGACGAGATTTTGGTGCAACCATGTATAAGATGCTTAAAAGGTTGTATCATGTGTTGGTACCTGTTAACCAGGTCAGCCTGGTTTGAAGTCAAGAACACATTCTTTGGGACTGCTTGATGTAAATTTATGCTCTGATTTGCTTTGTTTTCAGTTTAAAGCCAATTAGGCAATCAATGTGTTCAATGAAACTGGAACGTTTGGGTATGGGTGTTTGACTGAAAGAAAGAAAGAAAGAAAAAAAAAAATTTATTGAACATTGAATTGCCCAGAACACACACCCTTACACCATCTAGTTTTGGGTAGCAAGTAGTGCACGTGATAGTAATATGTGATTAAACGAGAAAATGAATATATTTAGAATTTGCAACAACAATTCAAACTGCATGTCATCTGCAACATTGAAAGCGCCTGCTTCTAAATTTTCCGACTACACGCATTTTTAAAAAAGCACAGACAACTGAAATGGATCATGCCAACAAAAATCAGCATTTTTTTTGTTTTTCCCAAACTGTTGTAGTAAAAAGTGCATCTATTATTGATAACTTTACATTTGTATTTTCTTGTGTTTTTTTTTTGTGTGTTATTTTTTTTACCGTGATTTTTTGGACGCGCCAAATTGTCGTTTAAAAATTCAAAATTTCGACCTCTTGATAACCTCGTTCAAGTGTTTTTAAATTTGTGTGTTCAATAACAAGAAACTAAACTTTCAAAATATCATTGTCGTACAAGTTCTAATTTAGGGCGTCTACTGCTAAGAAAAAACAAAACGTAAAAATTCAACAAATGTTACATAGAAGGTGAAGAAAGTACATCGTTACATTTTTTGGGGGTTTTCGGAACGAGCATTAAAGCCTGACTTGAAATCAAAATATAAAAAATATCAACCGTAGCAGAATCGCAAAGGTTTCTCAAACGCAAGATTCAATAAGGTGCAAAATCAACGAGTCAACTTGTTGTTTTGTTGAGAAATGCCTTGTGCTTTTTTGCCAACAAACCTCAGAATTGTTGAGTGTTCTATAATTGTTTAAAAACTTTAATTGCCAACAAACGAAAAAAAAAGGCAAAACCTCGATCATTGATTTACTAAAAGAGTATCCACTGCTAAAAGCATGATGATTTTTATTACTCAAACTTTTGTGTGACACTTTACATACAATAGTAATCATCATTATATATATATATATATATGCATTACTTGTCCGTAGCTCTTGGGTAGGTTTTTTCTTGTAAAAATTTTATTAAAACATTTTTCAAATTTTTTGATAGTCTCTCTTGCAATAAGTCCAAGGTGCAGACTTATCTCGTTATACAAATACAGTTCTAAACAAAAAACCCAGCAAAAACAACACTCCTAACAAACACAAATGAACCCTGAAAACAGATTGTACCTTGCACACACACTGCTAATTGAGCTATTAGCATACCAGTTTGCTTCCCCCGTTCGGTGGATCGAAACCCAAGATGTCATCTTGAACGAGTTTGAAGCAGAAAGAATTATTGAGGTTGGACCTCAGCCAATTTTGAAAAACATGTTCAACAGAACTCTTAGTCAAAGTTATGACAAGGAATGTTCCAATGCTAGAGCTGGAAGATTTGTGAAATGCGTTGTGAATGATTTGGACTCTATTTACTACGATCACGTTTCGGAATCAAAAGCAAAAGAAAGCAACGCTGAAAACAATTCCAACTCAGATTTAGCCACCCTTGATGATTTGCACATTGACATTATTCCAAAAAATCCCGATTTTTCTTCCACGCAGCATGCTGGCGCCAAAGAGTTCAATACTGAAACGGCAGTGGCATATTTTGAATGTTTGAACAATGAAATGGTTGCACGTGATACAACAAAAGCCAAAAAAATAATTGAGTCAGCTGATATTGGCGGCAACAATCCACAAATTCACCCGTTTTTGAAGAATCGCGATGTTAGCAACAACTTGCAGTTATTTAGCCATATCCAAACTTTGAACAGGGAAATTGAAAGCTTGAATTCAAGAACTGCAAAAATTGAAAACGAGTTTGGAACACAAAATGTCAAGAATGCAATTTCCGAAGTTTTTCAGCCAAACAGAATCAGATGTTATGACTCATACTGGAACTGGAACAGATTTGAAGTGTACAAATTTTGTATGAGCACTGATCACAGCCGTGATATTGATACCAAAAGATTGCAATTGCTGCTAGCCAATGAGGCAACTACAGAAAATGACTTTACTGGACTAAATGAAATTCTAAAATTCAACAATAGATCTTTGCAAATTGATGATAACCAAAAGTTTGTTGCAATGGTCAACAGATTCAAGTACGTTCAGCAATTGGTTGTAGCGCAAAAAAACAACTTTTCTGTTTGTGGAAATGAGCAATCTTCTAGTATTGACACTATATCAGCCAGACTGGAACATGATATGACGAGTTATTACAAGATTGAAGCTGAGTTGTTCCAGGTTTACTCAAAGATCATGGCTTACGCGTCTGAATCATCTTCGGAACAAAGTTTGGTTCTTTCCGAGGGGGCTATAACTGAAGGCTTTCAAAGCGTTTATGAGCAGTTGCTGGTTTTTTTGAGAAACTCAAACCAAATCAACCCTTACTTCAGAAACATTGTTGACCAAGCTTTGTTTTCGTTAAACAAAGCAAACATTAACGATTTGGTTTTCGAAGACATCAGTGCCTACGAAACTGAGTTTGAACCAATTAATGATAGCGCTTGCTCATCAAGAAGCTCGAGTTTGTTTTCCACTGATGGTGATGATCACAATATTATGGACAAAGCTCACCGCTGCAAAGAGATACCCTCAGTTAATGGAGACGACGGCATCTCGTACGAGCTTCCAATGTTAAAAGGTGTAATTCCATCAATTAATATCAAATCATGGTCTGCAGATAGCAAAAATTGGAGTTACAACAAAAACTTGACTCATCAATATTTGAACAAACTGATCAACACCTTAGAATTGGATTTCATGAAAAATAAAAAAGTTTTGCTTGCAGTTGACCAAATTAGTAATTTTGCAGTGCAAATTATCGAATCTTTGCTAAAGAATGGCTCTCAAATTTTTGTAATTCAATCGTGTCAAAACACTTCTAGTGTCTCTCAATTTGCAAAAACAATAAACACTATTTACAAAAACAATTCAATTGATACCTCCAAACTGTCCATTATCCCTGTCAATATAAAATCAAAAACCGATTGTGAAAACTTTGTCCGCCACTATTACTACGATATGAACACAGATTTTAGCTTTTTCCTTCCGCTAAACTGTTTTGGTAAAAACACAGAGATTTCAACAAATTTTAAAAACGTTCAACATATCATCGCCAAAGTTATTGAATGCAAAAAAAAATTGGGTAACGAAACTTCACCACTCCACACCTTACTTCCTTTGGACGATCCCCTTTTTGCATCGTTTTTGCAAAGTTTTGAGCTTGAGGATCAACGTGAAAAAAAATCCTTTGTCAGTTACATGGGTTGTAAATTCAACTTGGTTGATAAAAGCAATGGACCATCAAGTGAGGAAATGGTTGGTAACTTTTTGAGTTTGATGACCCCGCGTTTGGTTTCATTGTGCCAAGAGTCAACCCTTTGCTCCGAGCTTGACATTGCCAGCGAAGTTTACAGCCCCTTTGCTCAAATGTCCATTAACAATGCTAAAAACGTTGATGAAAAAGGTTTTAGCAACAAATTTTGTGTTGAGCCAAAAGTTTCAAACAACTTGATTAAACCAAATTTTGAATCCTTTGAGACACTACAAAATGAGTATAATGGTCGCTCATTACAAGGCCTTTTGGATTTGGAATCTGTTGTGGTTGTCACTGGGTTTGGTGAAGTTGGTCCATACGGTCACTCAAAAACAAGATGGGAAATCGAGTCAAAAGGTGAACTTTCTGTAGAAGGTTGCTTGGAGATGGCATGGCTGATGGGCTACATTGATTACGACAAGAAACTTAAGGTTTGGGTTGATATGGAAACCAGGAAACCAATTGATGACAGCAGTCTAAAGGAGGTCTATGAAGAAAGAGTTTTGGGAAACTCTGGTATCAGAATTGTTGATCCTTCACTTTTTGAAGGGTATAACCCACAGGACAAAAAAACTTTGTTGCAAGAGATCATCCTTACACACAACCTGGAACCAATTGAAATGTCAGCAGAATTGGCTCAGCAATATTTGTTAGAGCATAAGGACAAAGTTTTTGTTGAAGAAGTTGAGAACGGGCAGTGTATGGTTACTTTCTTAAAAGGCTGTTCAATAATGGTTCCAAAAGCATTAAGCTTTGACAGATTTGTTGCTGGTCAAGTTCCTACCGGATGGGATCCAAAAAAATACGGGTTGTCTCAAGATGTTATTGATCAAGTAGACAGGGTTACTTTGTTTGCTTTGGTGGCAACTGCTGAAGCACTTATCACTTCTGGTATCATTGATCCATTTGAATTGTACCAATACGTGCACGTTTCAGAAGTTGGTAATTGTTGTGGTTCAGGGCTGGGTGGCTTAAACTCTCATAAAAAAATGCAACGGGGTCGGATGATGGACGATGACGTGCAAAACGATATTTTGCAAGAAACTTTTTTAAACGTAATGCCAGCCTGGATCAATATGCTGCTGCTAGGGTCTAGTGGTCCGGTGAAAACACCTGTTGGAGCATGTGCGACGGCAATTGAATCGTTGGAGGTTGGTACAGAGACAATTTTGTCAGGCAAAGCACAGTTTGTGCTCGTTGGTGGACATGATGATTATGGTGAAGAAACAGCTTACGAATTTGCCAATATGGGTGCAACTTCAAATTCCCAAAAAGAAAATGATATGGGCAGAGCACCAAAGGAGATGTGTAGACCAATGACTTCTACAAGAGCGGGATTCATGGAGTCCCAAGGTTCTGGTATACAAGTTTTAACCACTGCTAAACTAGCTGTTCAAATGGGTTTGCCTATTTACGGAGTTGTTGGTATGGTTTCCCTGGCCGCAGATAAAATTGGGAAATCTCTTCCGGCTCCAGGCCAGGGAATCTTGACTTCAGCAAAGCAAGTCACTTCAAAGCTGGCACCAAAAAAGCTGGATATAGGTTACAGAAAATTGCAAATTGAAAAGTCCTTTCAAAATCTCTTCCATCACTACGGAGTTACAGAAGAAACTATTCAAACATTCCGTGAATCAAAAAAATATTGGGGTACATCATTTTTCAAGAATGATCCAAAAATTGCACCAATTGTGGGAGCTTTGTCCATGTTTGGTCTAACAATAGATGATATCGGTGCTTCGTCTTGCCATGGTACCTCCACCAAAGCCAATGACAAAAATGAGTCAAACATTATCAACGAAATAATGAAACACTTGGGAAGATCAAAAGGGAATCTGTTGCCAATCGTGTCTCAAAAGAGCATCACAGGTCACCCAAAAGCTGCTGCAGGAGCATGGATGATAAACGGTGCGTTGCAAATGTTTCACGACAGCACGATACCAGGTGGTTCAAACTACGACAACATTGATGATTATTTCAAGAACTTTGAATACCTCGTTTATCCAGCTGAATCTGTGAAAGTACCAAAACTAAAGGCTGTATCGGTTAGCGCGTTTGGGTTTGGTCAAAAAGGTGCATTTGCAATATTGATCAACCCAAATTACGTTTTGTCCAGTTTGAACAAAGTCGAATACGAAAAGTATACCCAAAAAGCAACGAAAAGACATTGTGCAGCACAAAGATACTATCAGTCAGCTATTTTGAGTAATTCATTGATCAAGGAAAAGCATGAATCGCCATATTCAAATGAAGTTGATACGTATTTGCAGCCTTTGATCAGAGCTGGAAAGGAAAATCTCATAGATAATAACGCGACAAACGAATATGATATGGGAAGACCTGATGAATATCGTCTGCATGAACATTTACTGCAACGTTGGGAGGTTAACAAAAGCGAATGTGATAAACCATCATGGTTGCAAAAATGCTTGTCTGAGTACTTTCCCGCTCATAATATCTCAGTTATCCCAGGTCCAAACGAACTATACCGTATGACCATAAATGGTGATCTTGCTCAAGATATGGTTGTCGGTTGTTCGGTCAATGACCAAAAGACTGTTTTTAAGTTGTATAAATTGTAGAGTTATTTCCTCTTTTAGTTACGTAAAATTGAAAAATGTGTATTTGTTAGTAAATATTTTTTTCCAGATTACCTTGCAGATGGCTAGTTTGATGTAATATACGTGTGTGTTTTACAAAACGCTTTTTCTTGTCTTTAACAATCACTCGCGTTCTCTCCAAACCCAAAACTTTTTTCTTCAATTTACTTACTTTTTAACGAGATTGACAAATAACAGTATCATCAAAGGCCAACCTTGAAACAAGAAAAAAAAACAAAAAAAACTAAGCAAAAACACGTACAGAAACCAGCTTACATGACTTACACTGCAGATCGTAGCTTGTCCCCATTGCCTGTCCATTCTTTGAATGACGCAAAAATTCAAATAGAACCAGAACCGTATGACTCTGAATCCTCGTTTGGAAAAGACATTCCTATAGCGATTGACTTTGGTACGTACTCGGTCAAAGCAGGCTATACAAACAAACCAATGCCTTCCCATGATTTTTCCACGCTTTTATCGAGATGGAGAGATCGTAAAGCAAAAGCAACGTATACATTTATAGGAAATGACACAGACCTGGACCCTTCAATCAAAAGTCAGAGTAAGTCTCCGTATGATGGCTCATTCATCACAAACTGGGACTACGTTGAAGAAATTTTGGAATACACATTTGATCATTTGAGCGTTCAAGGGTCTGGCGGAGTGCCTAACCCTATCTTGATGACCGAGAAGTTGGCGGCCATTGCACAGCAGCGGTCAAACTGGTACCAATTACTTTTCGAATGTTTTGAAGTTCCGAAAGTTACGTTTGGCATTGATTCACTATACTCCTTTTATCAAAATACCTCTACTGGTAACGACACTGGGCTAGTCATTGGAAGCGGTCATGAAGAAACTGACGTTATTCCTGTAATCAATGGGAAGGGTGTCATCCAAGAGTCAAAAAGGTTAAACTGGGGTGGTGCCCAATCCGTTGATTACTTGAGCAATTTGCTTACTTTGAAGTATCCTTATTTTCCTGACAAATTATCAAACTACCAATTTGAATCTATGTACAAAGACTTTTCGTACATATCACCAAACTATCATGAAGAGATTAACAATGTGTTGGAGTTAGATAATCTAGAAAGCAAAGATATTGTGGTGGAGTCACCATTTCAAGAAGTGCTTTTGCCAACCAAAACAGAGGAAGAATTGGCAGCCCAAGCTGAAAGGAAAAAACAACTTGCTAAGAAGTTGCAGGAACAAGCCAGAGTGAAGAGACAAGAAAAATTAATTCAGAAACAGGAAGAATATGAATATTATAGCGAGGTCAGAGAGAAATGGAAAAGCTTACCTAAGGCTGCACTTTTGAAAGAGTTGACTAGTGCTGGTTTTGACGATGAGGCAGATTTCAAAAAATATGTGAGTGGCTTGGAAAAGGCTCTTGCTCGGGCTAGACAACAAGAAGATGACGAGAATGATGGGCCAGAAGAACCTGAACAAGAGCCTCAATTCGAGTTGGTTGATATACCAGACACCGAATTGAATGAAGACCAAATCAAAGAAAAGAGAAAACAGAGACTTATGAAAGCTAATTTTGAAGCAAGAAAACGGATGAAGGAGGAAAAGTTGAAGAGATTGCAGGAAAAAGAAGAGGCTGAAAGAAGAGATATGGAATGGCGGAAAAGTAATTTGAAAGAATGGGTTCACGACAAGAGATCAAAGTTGGCTGTTTTGTTAAAGAGCAGAAAGGACAAATTGAAAATGAAGGAAGATATGAAGGATAGAAAATCGGCAGCTTCGCAAATGAGAATGAAAAATTTGGCTTCACTAGCCGACGACGTTGCGATTGGAAACAAGAGAACTCGTCAGCAAGCCACGATTGATAATGATCCTAACGACACATTTGGAACGAATGACGATGACTGGGCCGTTTACAGAGACGTTGCAAGCAATCCAGAGCTTTTGGATGAAATTCTTGACGAAGAATACAAAAAGATCCTTGAGCTGGAGCAAGCTTTACTTGAGCATGATCCTAATTTTACAGAGGAAGACACAGTTGATGCGCAGTACGATTGGAGAAAGTCGACTTTACATCTGTTTTTAAGAGGACCTCGGCCCCACGACAGTGAGGATCCACACGAACAGCATCAACTGCATTTGAATGTGGAGCGCATTCGTGTTCCAGAAGTCTTGTTTCAACCGTCCATTGCTGGTTTAGACCAAGCAGGTATATCAGAATTGAGCAAAAGAGTTTTGCTAGGCAAGTTTGGTGCCCGTTCGAATCAACTAAGTGAAGTGACTAAAAGAATGGCACAAAATGTATTGCTTACAGGCGGTAACACAAAGATCAAAGGCCTAAGAGAAAGAGTTGTAAAAGAGTTTACAGAGTTTCTACCTGTCGGCACCAAACTCCACGTATACAATGCCTCAAACCCTGAACTAGATGCTTGGAGAGGTATGAAAAAATATGCTGAGTCCACTGACTATCAGAACTCTTTTGTCACCAAAAAACAGTATGAGGAGTTGGGGTCTGACTATATCAAAGAGCATAAGTTGGGCAACATCAAATATTACGACTGATATGGATATATTGACTTGTTACAAAACAAAAAGCTTTAAAGTTTGGCTTTTATTTGATGATCATGTTTCTTAATTTTAATGCTTTTGAATTGCAAATTAATGTACATTTTGTTTATTGTTGCATACTTAGATATCTATAAAAAAAAAAACCTTACTTCCTATTTTTTAGCTTTAGGATTCACACCCTTTTTAAGCAATCCATGTTTCTTGGCTTTTGTGATATATTTTTCATCTTCATCTTCTTCAAACGAGGCAAAGTCGTCATGAATGATACCTTCTTCAAGAGCTTCTTGTCTGGCAGCAGCTTCTTTCTCGTAAGCACTGGCTTTATTGTCGTCAAATTTAGAAGGACCTGTTTTAACAAATTTTGCAACAAAGAAACCATCCACATTATAAGTATGCGGATAGTATCTTCTGGCTAATGAAACGCTTGGGTGGAATTTCTTACCCCTGAAACTAGTAAACGCTTCTTTACCGATTTGCAAACCTGTGTCAACCAATTTAACATTTGGTCTTTTTCTCAAAGCGTAATCAATAACGGCTTCATCTTCTTCGACAGCTACAGAACAAGTTGAGTAAACAATGACCCCTCCCGTTTTAGAGTTGCAATCCACAGAGTCAATAGCAGACAACAACAACTGTTTTTGCAAGTGAGGAATTTGCATAAAGTCTTTTTCAGTTCTGGAAACTTTCACAGATTGATCTTTACCAATAACACCGGTCCCGGAGCATGGCGCATCCAATAAGACTCTGTCAAACCCACCAATCACTTTTGGAAATTCTCTTGCATCATAGTTGCAGACAATGGTGTTTGAACAACCCAATCTGTGGATGTTGGCAATCAAAGACTTGGTTCTTGCTTTGTTGGCATCGTTGGCAAAAACACAACCGGTGTTTTTCATCAAAGCTGAAATGTAGGTGGTTTTACCACCTGGAGCGGAGGCCATATCCAAAACTCTTTCATTTTCTTGAGGGTCCAATGCAACAACAGGCAAAAACGAAGAAGCTGCTTGCAAAATGTAGTTACCAGCCAAATATTCTGGAGTGGCACCGACTGGAACCTGAGAATCAAAAATTTGCAAACCGACTTTGGTCCAGTTACCAATAGGTTGCAAATTGACACCTCTGTTGACCAAAGCTTGTGCCAAATCTCTTCTTCTTGTTTTCAAAGTGTTTGTTCTGATAGTGATTGGTCTTGCGATTTCGTTAGCTTCAAAGAACTCCATGGCTTCAGCTGGTGAAAACAAGTTGAATAATTTTTCAGCCAAAAATGGAGTGTACCCAAAGTATTTACAAATGTCTTTTAGTAGTCTATCAACATATTCTGATCTGGATCTGCTTTGATCACCCATGTTTTTAAAATCTTCCAAGACTTTCACAACTTCAATCATTCTTGTTCTGATAGCTGTCAAGTCAGGTTGCATTTGTTCTTCTAAACTTTGTTGTTCTTCTGTTGGCAAAATATCGGTGGCTCTTGGCTGGAGTTTCCCAGCTTCCAGCAATTCTTGTTCAGCTTCTTCGTCTTCCAAAGCTTGTTCTTCGTCCAATTTTTGGGACAATGCCTCCATGTTGGCAGCATTTAACTCTTCAATAGCCTCTTCGTCTTCATCATCGGACCAGGTGTTGTCTTTTTTGCCAGCACCAGTGTCTTCGTCAAAAGATTCGTTCTCATACTCTTGTTCAAGATCAAATTCATCTTGCAAATCTTGATCAACTTCTTCTTCTTCTTCTTCTTCTTCTTCTTCTTCAGAGTCGTCAAACAAAGTTTTTTTGGCATTGGCCAGTTCCTTCAAGTCGACTTCAGGAAGATCATCTTCATTTTCCGCGGTGTCCTTTTCAACAACTTTTTTCGATTTTTTAGTGCCCTTTGGTGCTTCTGAGGTTTCAGTGTATTCAGTTCTTGTTCTTTTCTTTGTGTCGTTTTTATTTTTATCATCATGAGAGGATACTCTTTTGGATTTAGAGTCTTTTTTGTTGTAAGATTTTTTGGCTTGGAACTCTTCCAAAGTTGGTGGATCTCTCTGCTTGTTCTTGTGTCTTCTGCTACCCATGACTGTGCTAAATTTTCGGTTTGTTCGTTTATTTTTGTTGATACAATGGCCATTTTTTTTTCAAGAAACTAAAAGTATTTCCTGAACATAAGCTACTCAAACAGAGTATACCTGTAATTAGCACATCGCTTTGATTAGACCAAGAAAGCCGGAAAAAAGCATTGAGTGGAACGCGAGTGGGTATGGTTTTTGTTTTTTTTTTTTTTTTTTTGGAAAAAGAAATGTTTAACAAATCATATAAGAAAAAAAACAAAATGGTCATGTGATATGCCAATTGTAAATTTCTGCACAACGTTGCACAGGCCTCATCCTGAACAATCTGTACTGCTCATCTTCGAACTTGAACATATATACGCTCCCGCCGAATAAACCATTGATTATGTGAAGTTATATTGAGATTTGGGTTATTAATTCGTGTATTTATACGTCTCGTACTTGTAGATCAACATGAAAACCCCACCCTAGGACATAATCCAAAATGAATCCATTGACGCACATTGCCTATGATCAACACGTTTTGATCAAGCTTCCATCGGACAACTCCAAAATCTGCTTTATTAAAAAAGATGGGGTCATTGGTTTGGGGAAATTTGGTAGTTTCAACATCAATGACATTGTTGGTTATCCTTTAGGAACAACTTTTGATATTGTCTATGACAGCTCTGTGGAAGATACTCTTACAGAAACAGATGCTTCAGCTAGTACTGAGGTGAAGAGTGCAGAGGAGAAACCAAAAGAAGACTCAGTGGGCTCAGAGGAGACTGGCCAACCAGCCAAGAAGAAACAAAAGAAGTTTGTTAACAAGCCGGTTGGAAAAATTGTACCAAGACTGTACGCAACCAATGCTGAAGACGACGCTGAGGAAGAAACGAGTAGTTCTGAAAGAAGTGCTATTGTTGCGGATGCTGCAGCTGATTTGATTGCTTTACAAAATAGTAGTGCCACAAACAAGGACTTGATCAATTTGGGATCTAAAGTTCAAAAAATGACTAGTGAGGAAATTGAGAAATTGAAAGAAGCCAGTGTTGATGGACAAGAAATCATTCAAAAAATTATTGAATCTCATGAAAACTTTCACCAGAAAACCGTTTACTCTCAAGAAAAATACATGTCTAGAAAGCAAAAGAAATTTGCAAAGACTTTTACAGTCGAATACTTGACCAGCTCTGGATTGCTACAGTACTTGTTTTATAAAGGGGACACCATGAGGATCAATGACATGAGCATTGAAACCATGGCTATGTTGCTGAATTTGGGTAATGTCCAGCCGTGCGGACACTACTTGGTTATGGATGAGAGTGGTGGGTTGTTGGTTTACGCATTGATGGAGCGTATGTTTGGCGGAAATAATCTTGAAAAGGAAAACTTGGGGACAATAACTTTTCTTCATGAAAGTGAACATGCCAATCTGGATCTTTTGAAATATTCCAATTATTCCTCTGAATTTATTAGCAAACATATCAAAACTATTTCTGTTTGGGAGTTTTTCGAACCAAGCACAAAAGAAGAGTTGGCAAAAGATGTTGTTTTTCTTACAAACGAACAGATCAACAAGTTGCATCCTCACAAAAAGGGTACTTATCACAGAAAGTTGAAATGGTATCACAATCAGTTGGAGTTGGTTAACATTGCAAGCAAAAAAGACTATGACGGATTGATCTTGAACACAACATTGCAATTGACAGGATTGGTTCCCAAATTAGGTGAATATTTACACGGTTCCAGACCCCTTGTGTGTTACAGCCAATTTAGAGAACCTTTGTTGGAATTGTCTCACAAATTATACACCGATTTGAGATACTTGGCACCAACTGTTTTGGAAACGCGTTGCAGACCATACCAGTCGATCAGGGGTAAGATACACCCATTGATGACGATGAGAGGTGGTGGTGGGTACCTATTATGGTGTCAAAAAGTTCTTCCTGTTGACCCTGAGTCCTTGACTTGAAAAATTCTATTATGCCATTGTATCATATATATTAATATATCAATGTTTTCCATTTGTCAAGTGTTTTTTTTTGTTTTTTTTTTTGCTGCAAATAATGTGCCAAATTTTTCAAACACTTTTTTCCAATGTATGTTAGCTACACTGATGTTTTTCTTTCGATAACCATAAACACATCTAATATGATTAGCCGAATCTTTGTATACCCCTACGTCCCATTCTTCATTCGATAAACAGTCTCTAACGTATTGAGCCTGATGTATTGATCCTAATTCATATACAAAAGAATCTGTTTGATTACACCATTTTCCAACTAGATTTTTATAAAATTCTAGATTTCCATAGAGTGCCAATTTTGGTTCGTATATTTTCACAGATTTAGAGTGCAGATGATCGTGAATGTATGGAGGATTGCTAGTTACCAAATCGAAATGAGGCAAGTTTTCTTTGGTAGGGTCCATTTCAAAAACATCTTTTTGCAGAAATTTGGGTTGTGAAAGGGAGTTTTTGTAATAAGAAACATTATGTTGGAGATTCTGGTTTGCTAATGAAATTGCTTTAGAAGAAATGTCAATTCCCATTGGATCTTTCAAGTTCAAGCTTGCAGCAAGAAGTAAAAGAATGCATCCTGTACCTGTGCATAAATCTATGTATCTGAGCTTTGTTTCAATGCCACCCATGGTTTCATTAGATTTTTGCATTACATTTTCATTCATCAATTCAATCAACTCATGGCACCATTCTTCTGTTTCCCATCTGGGAATCAACACTCCTGGTCTACAAAGAATGTCTAGCTTACCAAACGGTTGGTCTCCCAGTATATATTGCAACGGATAATGTTTTTGTCTTTTCAAACAACTCTTTTTTATCAAATTTAGTCTATCTTTTTTGGTGTAGTTATTGTTGAAGTTCTCTTTTATCCATTTAAGCTCTGTTATTGAATTTTCAATAGTTCGACATTCTGGTAACAAAAGCGGTAACAATGGATCTTTTTGAAAAGCTTTCCAAACAGTTTTCGGTGATATCCTCATATGATTGGTGCGTATTATTTTTAGTATTACTATCAGAATATATGAACTAAATAATAGCGAGTGGATGGACTTCTTACGTAGGACTTACACAATGAAGAGTGCTCATCTGGGGAAGGTCTGCGATGAATGAAACTTACATATATCTATAGTACCGCGGAAACCAATGCAAAAATAGTGCGCATGTTGTTATGGAGTGTTGCCAGACGTACCAACTGTCTGACGTACCAACTGTCTGACGTACCAACTGTCTGACGTACCAACTGTCTGACGTAC